>Ga0209518_1000161_pt1 | contig 90534 bp, 121 predicted proteins | sample RifGroB1_FD_183993 | JGI IMG/M metagenome (GOLD analysis project Ga0209518, IMG submission 183993) | Groundwater microbial communities from Rifle, Colorado, USA - Groundwater B1 (SPAdes) (version 2) | ecosystem: Environmental > Aquatic > Deep subsurface > Groundwater | place: Rifle, Colorado... | reverse complement strand
CCGCAACCTCATGTAAATCGCCGTAACAGCCAGCTACTTCGATCTGGTTGTCGCGAATGTACTGGAGCACATGCTGCTCAGTCCAAAAGATGATCGGAGTCGATACCGGGAACTTGTTTCCATAGGCATTACATCCGTGCCGAATGAAATTATGCTCTCTCGCTTTCGATTCATCAGAGGTGGTCCCGATAATTGGCACCAGCCTTGATTTGGCTGCAAAGGATCGCAATGGATTTACTTTCATGACGTGACAACAGGCGTTGCTGATTTTGAAGGGAGCGTCCTTGAGGTACAGCCATTTATCGCTGATTTTCGACATAGGACTGTGAGTGCCGTTCGCCCGAAATCCAGTAGTCCGCAACCGCACTACGTTTTTATTCTTCTCCGTTGGAGTCTGTATTTCATGAATATATTGCGCCATTTTCTTTGAGATAACCGGCCAGCCATATTTATCAATCACCTGCTTGAAATTCATTTTTGGCTTGAGAACGATCACGTTCGGAGTTCGCAAATTAAGCTCCCTTACCTCCGGATACTCAAGACCGGTATCAACAAAGACGCCAGGCACATCAGGGAACATGGTGCGCACCAGGTGCAGTAAGGCATGAGAATCCTTCCCGCCCAGAGATACATAGACATCCATGTTTCGCCCCTGCCAGTAATCACGCCATGCAGCAACTCTCCTTAACGTCATTTGCTTCAATATGTGCAACGGCAGCGATTGCCGCTGCCGAAGAAATAGAGTCTTGAGCTGTTGTTCAGTTATTACTTTTTCCATACTAAAGCATCACTTCAACAGGTGGTTTTAACCCGAAGGAATCAGCGTACCCGCTGGCGACATCAAAAGACGCAAACTCCATGGTCTTTCCATTTTTGAATGTAATTTGGTAAAAGGTCATATCAACTCCTGTGCTTCGTTTTTACTTCCAAGCATCCAAAGGCCAACAAACACAATGATGTCTAAAACAACTCTTGCTGCATTGGTCCGCGAAACAGATCAAGCTGCCGCCAGTCAAAATCAACCATGCGCTTCCTCCGCCTGGACTTCCTGAGGCGCAACTTACGGAAACATACAGCTCCATACCCGCGAGCCATGCTGACCGGATCTTTAAGGCGACGACCACAGCGCAAACAACGATCAGCCACGAGAAGACACCCAGAATGAAAGAAGGCCACCACAAAAGCCATAAGCAGTCCAATAAGCAGGAGCAGTAATAACCCCATAGTGGTCCAGCGCCATTCCTACGACCATGACCAACAAAGCAACAAAGTTTGGCATACGCTACGCAGCCCCCAAAGATTCAAATAGCCCTGACTGAGCGGCAGCATCCCATTTCTTTTTTTCGGCTGCAGCGACACGCTTCTGCTTCGCCTTGTCCTTTATTTCGACCTGCCAGACATCGAACCGGACGAGATGATCCGTGTCGGGATCCAGAATATACGAGATGCCATTGATCTTGCATCCCGAGCTGAAACGAGCGACCGAAAGCTGACTGTTGCGCCAGTAGTCGGGATGAATTCGCTCTACAACGGAAGTATCAAAACTCATGCTCATCAGCCCCTTGTTGTGCCTTAGTCGTGGCAACTGCACCCGTTTGGTAAATCGCAGTGAAATAGTAGTGGACCATCACTACCAAACCCGTTGTATTCACCACCCCTCGCGCAGCAAGTGCACTTGGCTGTCATGCGCTGTTCAATAGCCTTACATGTTGGCTCGTATTCCGGCCAGTCGTGCTCTACTACAACGCATTTCAGAGGCTGTTTTTGCATAGCGCCCTCTCGGTAGAGCCGCACTTTGGTTGTGATTTCACGCAATATCTGCTGTTCCAACTCGGTCAAAGAATTGGAAATATCACGACGCTTCAACACCAAATATCTATTTTCGCGTTCAAATTTAGGCATAACCCCTCCTTCGTGCAGTCGAACCACACAATCCGTATCCGTGAGCCCGGAAGCCATCAATGATCTGGTTCCAGCAAAACCGACATGGCCTCTGAAAACGCCTGTGCTACATGATGCCCGTTTCCACCAGCTCGGCATTTGTGCTCTAGAATATGCTCAAACAGCCAGCAGGTAGCATCGTAAGCAGCGTTCCGATCACCATCGAGCATCGCCTCGGCAACACATTTTTTCTCGTCGCGACGAGACGGATCGCCAAGCCGAAATACAATCAACGCCAGCAGCATTTCATCGCTGCAATGCTGCCGGTATCTACCATTTTGACTCGCAATGAATTTTTCAACGACAGGAGTTACGATTTCTTCGATTTTTCTTGGCAACATGCTGTTTTCTCCTTTCAAAACAAACGCTAAGTACGTTGTGCTGCATCAATAAACACGCCACGATCACTGAGTTTCCTCAATGCGTCGACGCAATCGCTTCCCCAGGCAAAGAGCACAGTACCGGCACCGCACCGGCTTTTTTTATGGGCATTCTCGCGTCCAGGGACAAACTCTATCCGGCCAGAAACAAACAACATCGCCTGCGCCGATCGCATAGCATCTTGACACCAGCTTGCATCCGTCCGGCTGAACACCAGTGCTATTCCATTCCCGTGCTGCGCCATTCGCCGAACCCACGTCCCTGTGTCCGGGCCATACGGTGGGTTCAGCCATACACGACCAAACCACGGCTTCTTTAGGCCATTATCGAACAAAGTGTACTTGGTACAGGCTGGCACCATCGTTTCCATGTCGTGCGGACTGGCCGGATCAAGATCGAACGTAAGTCCGAGAGTACTGAACACCCATGATGGCGTGTACCACTCAACGCTCTTATATTTCGGCCTCTCTATGTTTTCCCCGAACATACCGCTCATTTCATCCCCGTCAATTTGACAACCTACCCGAATAACCCAGCCTGGCCACCCTGATTCACAAAGAACCGATCACACGCAGCATGGACACCAGCGATGCGAGACTGAGCCACAGGAACGGCAGGCACGGCCTCCAAAGGCGGATCAGCTGCAACCTGCGCCTGCACCAGCAGTTCCTCGGCAGTGATGCCTTCAATAACACTGGCAAGCGCAAGGACGCTGTCAGGAATAGACTCACCAACCACAGCACCCCAGCGCAACACCTTCTCCGGCAACGAATCCACGCGAGAGATGCCCTCCGACCGCGACCGCTGCTTCGGAATAATTGATATCTCAAGCTTGACCTTGTTTGCGCCGGCCAACAAGAATATCTGCTCGAGACGATCACGATCAACATCAGCACGGCATTCCTCTGGCAGCTGCAGGCGAAAGCGGACATCAGCACCACGGCAATCAACCGCAAGAGCATTTGCCCGAACATAGACGTCCTGCGCATCGGTGTACTCCGGCACCTCGCCAAAACAGAAGCGCCTGGCGGGAGTCTGCTCAAACCGAACATCAACACACTCGGCATCAGAGAACTCGGCAATCACAAAACCCTTATCCTCTGCCTCACCAAAATTCAAACGGCCAGGGGATCCGCAGTACACTACGTTACCGGGAAAGACCTGGTGCTTGTGGACATGACCAAGAGCGGTATAGGTTGCCTTGGCTGCATGTAGGTCATTGAGACCGAACTCCAGGTCTTCACCAATTGCGGTCTGACCGGAAGAAAAGCAGGCACCGGTCAGCATGCCGTGCGTCACAAGGATGGTCGGGATATTGTGAGCCGTGAACTGGTCATTTACGATGCCGAAACCGGCGAAGAGATCATGAACCGCCTCCTTGAAAGCCATGTTCCCGGAGCGGATAGAACTGTCGTCGGCAGCCATCAAATACGACTTGTCCAGAGACGGAACCAGAGTGAAAGCGCATACGACAGACTCACCGCAGACAGGATCTGCAGAATAGAAATGGCCGTCAGACCAGAGACATATCTGCTCAATTTCGGTAGCAACATGAATAGGATGTTTTGCGCGTAGATGGGAGAAGATGGCCGGAGACTCCCTGTCGTGGCTCTTAGTGCCCCGGATGATTATCACTGGAGCGACATCAGCGGCACGCTCCACAAAAGAGATGGCGGCACGAGCACACTCGGAATCGAGTCGAATCCTGCCGTCATACTCGTCTACAGAATCCCCTGCGAGGACGATCACATCAGGACGTTCAATCACGGCACGCTCAAGCAGAAAATCCGTGGTGCGAACGACCTCGACAAGCTTATCGGTGTTGATACTGAAATGAAGATCAGCAGTATGAAGGACTTTGCACATTTCAAACCTCCCCATGTTTTATGGTGGACTCAAGAAAACCACGTACAGCCTTCGCAGCTGCATGAGGATCATTAGGATCATTAGGATCAATTTTAAACGTCGCGATAGGCTGCGGACCATCCGGGAACTGCCTTTTATATTCCTTGTCGGCCTCTTCCGGGCACGAGACACAGCCAATGCCACGGCACTTTGGGCAGTCGCGGTAGATGCCGTTTTCATAGCGAGGCTGATTCGGCTGGGTGAAGCTGACCGGCTCTGTTTTGTGCCCCAAATGATCCGGCTGACTGTTGATTGCATCTAGCACAAGCCCCGCAAACCGTGCGCCAGATTCGGATAGAGGGTTTTTATTCAGTCGCCGTTCCGCCTCTTTTGCCTCCGCCTTCATCTTTTCACCAGGGCAGGCGAGACAACCCTTGCCCTGACAGAATTTGCAACCACTGTAACCAGACATAAAACCTCCATATTTATTTGAATAATGAATTGCAGCGTGGCTTATACCAACACAACTTGGACCAGAATTCCGGTAATGCCCGATACGAGGTCATGACTCCCGGCAGAGCGGGGCTTACGCCACGGATAGAAGCCCGTTTCGGTGTCCTTGGGCCACGCTGCAAACTGTAAAAATCAAGGCTCGTCTTTCCGAGCTGTCACGCCACCCACTGTTCGACCCGTATTTGCATCTGCTACCCCGAGGGCTTGGCCAATCAGCAGAAGTTCCCCAACTATTGGGCTCACCGGTTAAGGGAGGGCAGCGACCCACCCGTCAGTTCGTTAAAACGGATCCGCCTCGTCTGGTGGTACGGTCCCAGCGATTTCCCGAACCATCCCGACAAAGTTCTCCGCATCTTCTTTCAGCGCAGCACGGACTATCTTGTACAAATCCGTCATTTCAGCTTTGCTCATATCCTCGAAAACCTGACCGAGCCCCTGACTGGCGGAATAAATCTCCACCTCTTCCAGTGTAAGCCCATGTGGTGAAATGAGATCAGAGAGAGCTTTCGCTGCTGCAGCATGATCATAATCAGGCTTCACCTCGGCTCCGGCACTTTCGGACCCAGCAAAAGGCTCTGGTCCGGGCACCGCAACAGGCACATCAGAAACAGGCTGTGACACGGCTGGCGACATGGCGCCAGGCTGACGGCCAGTGAGCAGTGAGAGAGCAGACACAGACCGGGCAGCGACAGCCTGCGGCTCGGCATACCGGGCAAGCTCCATCATGTCAACGGAGAGCTCAAGAGTCACAATCCACTGCTTAGTGGTCTTGCCTTCGACCTTCATGGTCTGCACGACCTTCACCAGCTCAAAAAACGGTTCGCCGTGGAACAGACCGTCGAAGCGCCCCATAACCTTCCTGACCTCGTTTATGACGGCCATAGCATCAGAGAGCCCATACCAGGACTTGGTGTTCACCAGCACTCCACCGACAGAGCGGACACCAGGTATCTGAATATGGTACGCACCAGTCAAAGACACTTTCAGACCGCAAGCCTTGGTGGCATCGTCTTCGTTTTCCGAATCCAGGACTTTCCAGTCCTCGGGCTTCGCTGCTTTTATTTCACGAGGGAGATACCGGAATTTCAGCTTGTCGCCATCATAAAAGGAGACGCAGCGCAGGTTCCCACCGCCATCAAACGCGGTAAAAGCATGAGGGATAGCACGGTGTCGCTCCGACATCAGGAACCAGACTGGGATTCGCCGCACCTTGCCGTCAGGATCGGCGTATTTCGAGCGAATCAGCTCGGCATCCGAAGCGCGGGAAAAGTCCTCGTCGCGAATAACGAAATAATCACAATTGGAAGGACGAAGGCAGGACTTGCGAGTGGAGCCCTTGCCTTCAAGCTTCAACATCTCGGCGTCGATAGCGTCGAAACCAATGTTTTCGGCCAACATCTTCTCGTACAATGCTTTTTGGGCAGCAGAACAAGTCCCTACTGGAGCCTTGATACCAGGGCGAATTTTACCAGCAGGACGGATGCGATCCCGACTACCGAGAATCATTCGGATATCACGATCATCACCGTTTTCTATCAGATCAGTCATGGAATACCGACCGTCAGCCTCCACAACATCATCAACCAATTCTTCCGACATAAATCCCCCTTAGTAAAAAGTCATGCGACGATGAACTTCACGAACTGCCTCAACATCCTCAATGCAGTAATCGGCTACCTCACGGAAGCGACCAGCCTGCACATACAGCCACACCTGCGAGCCATCAATGCCACCGGTCTTAACTGGAACACCAAGAGCGTCGCAAAGCTTTGAGAGCTTGACGCGATTACCCCAGCCAGCCCAGGCCAACATCGTGTCGTAGGTTCCATCGCCGTTGTAGCGAGAATCTTGGCGCAGCGGATATGGAGGCTTTACGCCATTTATCACGGCACGTTGAAACAGAAACCGGAGATCGAACTGCAGCACATTGTGGCCGACATAGGTAGGGTGCGACTTCGTGCGAACAGCGTTCTCGGTCACCGCACAGAAGAATTCGGAAAGTATCACCTCTTCCGAGGTGCCCAGTGAAGACCGCCAGCAGACGTTAGCCGGTTCATCTTCGAAGGCATAGCCAATGCAGACAACTTCTCCCAAAGCGCCATCAAATGAGGTCTTGAGGTACGACTCCTGCGCCTTGTCAGCGGCGTTTTCTTCCATCCATTTTGCTATGGATTCTGGCTTGGTGATGTTTCCGGGAGGCTCAACAACGGCGCGGAACTCTTCCAGCATGCCAGGTTTTTGAGAAGGGATGGTTTCGATATCGAGAAACAACAAAGACATTACAAACTCCTTTCGATACATGTTTTAGTGTCACGGCAAATCCAGCGGTTATTCACAGCATCCCAGAGGTAGCAATACTCAGCGTCGTAATCGCGTACAACTTCGAACAGCTCGTCGGTATCAGCAACAACAATCGAGCAGTTATCCTCCATCGGTTCTTCGCGATCGCGATGATAAAAATCGCTTGCTTCTAAGGTTGCCTCCAAGCCAGACAGGTTGCCCAAATCCAGAATGGAACAAGCAGCCTCAAATGAATTGTAATGATCGTGGAGAACGGCACCAAGCCCGGACGGATAGCCGTCATGATGGCAATAGACGTAATGAATGCCGTCCTCTTTGGGTACTGCGATTAAAGCCCGTGTTGACATATAAAAAACCTCCGAAAAGAATTGACTACACCTTCACAAAGCCAAATAAACAGAATGATGATCAGGCTTTCTTCCTTAACACTTCCGCTTCGACCATGTTTGCCCGTACCAATACCTCGGACATTGGAGGGCAAACCGAATTCCCACAACGAGCAACCTGCTCCGTTTTAGTGATTGGTTTTCCATGCGAGTCCCGGTCGATTATGTAATTCTCAGGGAAGCCCTGGGCACGGAACAATTCGCGAGGCGCCAGCATTCTCATTCCGATATCTACTATCTGATATTCCTCGCCACGGACAGTTACCAAGCCAAAACGATCACGAGTGGTGATGGTGTGGAGCGGGTCGCCCATTTTAGGGTCTTGGTCGCTGCCATAATATTTCAGCAGGAAAGTGCGCACCTCACCAACATGGGTTCCGGAGGCGGTGCAGGTGGGCATCGGAGAGGTCACGCGCTGGCCGTCCCTGCAAGTTCCCCGCAGCTTAACCAGGTGCGACGCAATCAATCCGGTCTTTCCAAGACCACCCGAGGTGATAGTACCTACCGGTGCCGAGGGAGACGAGCCGACACTCTGACCGAATTGGCGGATAAGCGAGGCTGTTACGACTGAATGGTGATCGGCGGTCGTTACCGTGCCAGTCGGTTGTTCTACCCCATGCCCCACTACGCCACCGTAGTGCTTGGCGAGGAAAGCAGAACAGAGAGCGAAGTGGCCACCCTTAGGCCAAGCTGTTATTGTTCGCAATGGGTCGTCAGCGGGATGCGCAGTGTTGCTGCCGTTGTAATTGGCGATTGGAATAATGGAGGGAACAATCAAAGCATGCCTATTTTCCGTCGTCTGAGTTTTTAACGGCTCGTCCAACGGCTGCCCACGAAAGTCCGGTCCTTTCGAGCCATAGTAGGTCACAATGTACGGATCAGGGTTATTCACCACGTAACGCATGATACCCTTGGCAATCCGCCGCAACGTGGCATCTGCCAACGGCTTTTTGCGTTCAAAAATGGATGGCGCCGGGATGCTCCAGTCAATACATTCGGCGGCAGTACGCCAGGGCGCAAGTTGCCCACTCTTCACTGGCTCACCCTTCGGGTCACCGTGAGTTGGTTCCGGCCAGACAATTGACTGCCCGTCGCAACGAGCAATCAGAAACAACCGTTTTCGGATCGTTGGAGCCCCATAATCACAGGCACGGAGTTCCTTGTGCTCAACCTTGTAACCTTGCCGGCGCAAAGCATTCACAAAAGACTGAAACGTGCGACCCCTGTTTTTGGGGCACGGGTAGCAATCGCCATTAGGATCGGTAACCAGCGGACCCCACGTGACAAACTCTTCCACGTTTTCCAGCATAATTACCCTGGGGCGAACCGTAGCAGCCCAGCGCAACACAACCCAAGCCAACCCCCGTATCTTCTTCTCGACTGGCTTCCGACCCTTTGCTTTACTGAAATGCTTGCAGTCCGGAGAAAACCACGCCAGGCCTACCGGACGGCCAGCACATACTTCTCGCGGATCAATATCCCACACAGACTCGCAAAAATGCCGAGTCTGAGGATGGTTGGTCTCGTGCATAGCCACAGCACCTGGATCATGATTAATAGCGATATCGACCGGACGGCCAATAGCTTTCTCGATACCGGTGGAGGCACCACCGCCTCCAGCAAAGTTGTCAATAATCAGCTCCCCAAAATTCATGTCCAGCTGGGGAAATTTACGAAACCGGTCACGGTATTTCAGGATTAAAGGAGTCATCAGCACGTTCCTTGTAAAATAATTAAATTGATATACGCTACACAAAAGACAATAAAAAACCCCATCGGAAGGGTCCAGCTTCCTCAGGGGCGGGTGCAACCGGTTTCCCGGATCCACCATAATTTAAACACGCTCTGGACCAGCGGTTGCTATTTAATTTTCAGGAACAGTGCCATATCGGCAAAACAGATGCAAGTGATAATTTAGGCATACGCTACAGATTACCCTATGGACGATCACACGATCCGCAAGCCCTTCCTTGTTCCGCATCGTCGCAATGACAAAGAGGAAGATCGTCGCCACGCTTCGCAGCCATGCAGAGCGCAATCACCATTATACCAGCGATCGATCCAAGGAAAAGTCCACAACAAAAAGCCACCCAGACCGGATTCATACTGCCACCTGCCAGACACCAACTACCCGTCGATGAGCGGAAGCCCGAACGGATTTTATATATCCGACGTGACGGATGATGCCTGCCTTGGCGGCACGATTGAAAAGCGCTCCAAAGGCGTTCGGATGCGGAGGTTCCGGTAACTGGTTAACAAAGTGCGCCCGAAACTCATCAGAAGAAAACTGTCGGACGCTTTTTGCGAAGTATTCCAGGAGAGACAAGGCATAGTCGGTCCAGTTAAAATTCGCGGCGTCAGCGCTCGCAAGAACAGCTGAAATACCCGACTCTTTCAACGATTCGCCAGCAGAAAAATCAAGACCAATTTGTGTCATACCGCCTCCTTGATATTTTGACATGCGCTACATTCGCGGCGAAAAAGCTCCCGCAAGTAGTCGCTTAAAGTTACGCCGACCGGGACCAGCGAACGAACCGACTCCGCCAGATCATCATCCAAGCGCACGCTCAATACGTTGTACCGAGCCTCAGTCCCTTTGTATTTACCCACAATAACCTCTCAACCCAACCCGGACACGATAGCCGCGATTTTCGGAAAATTCCGTAATACTGAACCGCTCGCATAAATCCCGCAGATAGCCCTTGGAGATTCCAAGAATTTCGGCAGCGTCTTCGCGCAAATACCCAGCGAGTGCCTGTTCGACAATCTGCTCACGAGTCACTCATATCGAACGGGGTCGAACACCCCGGCCACGGCCTGACACGAACCACCGCTGCAAACCTTCTCGATCGATTGCAGCATCAAGGGACCGCGTGCCAACTCCGAGACGTTTGGCAGTGCGTACCCTGTTCCCATGGCACTCCATTGCAGCAAGAGAGACATCAGCAAACGAAAGCCCAGCGATCGGCATCATCAAAGCTCTATCTCCCATGTGCAATTTCCCAGAGGCAGAAGAGCAAACATGCCAAGCCACCCAACGTTACAAAGGCCATTACACCACCTCCGAGAGATAAAACAGGTACTCGGCATCGGTAAACAGCCCCTCGGCATGCGCCGCTTCGATCTCTATTTTTGACAGCCTGTTACCAGAATCAGATACCCATACCATAAAAACCTCCAAGATCGACATACGCTACACACGGCACAAGACCAGACGCCACAATGATCAAACTTCCGTGATAGCCAGACCAAGAACCGACATCATCAGGTGTTTTTTATTCCGGTACACTGGATGCTTCCGAAGGTGCGGCGACTTTGCATCCTCGATCACCAGGCGACCACGCTCCAGATAAGTGAAGTCGGCAAAATACCGTAAAGCCGGTTTTTTTCTGCCATCCAAGACCACTGCCGGCTGCAGCACAAAAGGAACCTGAAGCTTCAAATCGCTGATCATCCCCGCTCGCAACAACATCAGTAGGTGAAGGTGCCGAGCGGCCTCCCGCTTCGAATCAAACTTTATTCCATCAACTTCAATCTTCGTGTTGCCATGCTTGCTGGCCTTGGCCTGCAGAGACCCACGGCACACCATGGCAGCCTGTCGCTCGCAGCTCTTGCACGTAGGATGGAGAGCATCGTATGAACGGCCAGCTTTACAAAACACCAGCAACCGCTGTCTTTTCCTGAATTCTCGCTTCTAGCGTCCAGCAGACAGACTCCTGAAGGTCCACCTCTTCCTGCGGCCTGCGAGTGTCCTGCATTTTTTTCAAACAAGACCGGCTCCATTCGAGCTGATCCGAGAGAGTGATTACTTTCATGGCCGGCACCGATAATCCGCCCAAGTAAACGGAACCAGGACGTGCTGTTCTAAAATCCGAGACATGGTGCGCTTTCCAAGATACGACTCAATATCCGACAGCCGCTCATTCGATATGAGTACGGTGGACTTCATGGCATCGTATCGATCATTGAGAACGTCGAAGACAATCCGGGCCTCATCCTCGCTGCCTCGCTGCACTCCGATCTCGTCAAGCACCAATAAGTCAGGCGTCGTAAATATCTCGAACGCCGCCGTCTCACCATCTCCGAACGTACCACCACGCCAGGAGTCCCGAATGCGCCGGACCAGCTTGGCAACGGTGGTATGGAGCACGATACGACCACCAGCCACCAAGTCTTTGCACACCAGGGCAGCAAGCATATTCTTTCCAGTGCCAGGAGCCCCAAGCAGTAGCAGATTACGACCAACATCCAAGGAGTCGTCCGTAGCATATTTCTGGCACGCAGCGATAGCGGTGCCAGCAGCAGGAGCCACCAACTTGTAATCAGACCAGACGGAGTGTTGAAAACGTAGGCCAATACCAACAGACTTGAACCGGTCGGCCAAAATAGTAGCCTCATTCGCGGCTCTTAAAACTTCGATACGTTCACGGTCAGAACGAAGCAGCTCACACACCACGCAAGGTATATTTTCATTATGGATGGAACAAGAGGCACTCATGATTTGTAATACTCGGGGTCGGAGCTGGCAACGACCTTCATCACGCCCAGACCGGCTTTAGGTGATGGCTGCGAAACACCCACAAGAACTCCCCGGACATACGCCAGATTAGGTTTGTTCTGAACGGAAGCAATTTCAAAGGCGTCTTTAATGGCAGCGGCGGTGTATCGCTCGCAGATTTCAACAGCAACGTTATTTGCCCCAGCCGGCATTTGTATTCCAAAAGAAGCCTGAAAGAGAAACCGAACGTCAGTACAAGTCAACCGAGTAGGAGAATGAATATCTACGACAACCTCACCTTCCCCTGGTCCTCGATCCTCTCCATGATCCAGTCCTCGATCCTCTCCTTGGTCCTTTCCTGTCACGACACCTCGCGAATCGTCGAGAGTGTTCGCGACTGTTCGCGAATTATCAGGAGGCAATGGAATTTTTGACTTGCTCGGCTTGTCAATCTTCTGATGATCCAGCCAGTTACATATCTGAACATAATGCGTTCCATCAACAGAGTACCGGAGCGCACACCCCTCGGATTCGAGAGTGTTCATCCACTCATCGATAGTTTCCGCTGAGAGTTCGTCGTAAGGGAAAAGAAGGCTCGCGAGCATTCGCGAATTTCCTCGAAGCCTCCCGGCATCGTCAGCAAGTGTCCAAAGCATGATAAAGAGCAACCGGGCATCACGAGAAACACGCCCCATGCTCTCAGACTGTGGAAATTCCGGTTTTATCGTCCTGATGCGAGCCATGAATGCTCCTTAATAGCCAAATAAAAAACCCCCACCAGGATATGCAGATCCTGATGAGGGTTTCATCCAACAGCCGAGAAAACCCGACTAAGGGAAAGGTTGAACAAGCTGTCTGCATACAGCATAGTCATATTTAATTTTCAGGATACTTACGATACGAAAACCAGAACGTCAAGCAAATAGTTAGATATACGCTACACTTTAAATAGATTTAGCCAGCGCCAGAACATGCTTGGCATATTTTACCGCCTTCGGACCGGCACCATTATAATGACGGACAGCAGGTTCAAGCTTTCCATTGGCGTCAGAAACCAGCTCATTCAACAACCGCTCGGCAGCCTTGGTCTGGGAATCCCATGTGCGGCCAGGATGTCCGTGCAGCTTTGGAATAATCTGATAGGCGCCAACCTCTCCAGCGGATCCACGAGCCGATAAATTAAATCCGGACTCCTTGGCCGCAATGGCCGCAAGGACACGAGGATGCTCATGCACCGAAATCAATTCAGCCAACTCTGGAGCAATATCCGGCTTGGCGCCATAGGTAACAGCAAAACGTTCGATTCTTTTGGAAAGGCCAGAACGAGGTACGAGCAAGACCTTCCCGCCACGGTTTTCAATCACATTCTCGGCGGAAACGGTGCGGGAATATTCCGCCGAGCCGGCCAACTTCGGTAGCAGCGCAACAGCTGCGATAATCACAATTAATCTGTTCAAGTGTTACCTCCAATAATTTAATAAAAAGTGGTCAAAACGGGACGTCATCATCCGGCATAGAGCTATTCTCATAACCAGAAGACTGAGAACCGGAAGCGGCGCGATCAGACCTCCCGCCATCACCTTTGCTGCCCAGCATCTGCATGCGCTCACCGACAATCTCAGTTGTGTAGCGATCGTTACCCTCTTTGTCCTGCCATTTACGAGTCTGCAGACGCCCCTCGATGTACACCAGGGAACCTTTAATCAGATACTCACCAGCAATCTCCGCAAGCTTCTGCCAGAGTTGCACGTTGTGCCACTCCGTTTTTTCCTGCTTCTCGCCGGACTTGTCCTTAAACGTCTCCGAAGTAGCGAGACTGAAATTACAGACAGCGGTGCCGGAACTGGTGAATTTTACCTCTGGATCCTTGCCCAGCCGACCGATCAGCATAACCTTGTTAAGCGATGACATAATTACCTCCTGTGTTAGATATGCGCTACATTAGCGCCAAAAAAATAGCGAATGTTAAGCCTGGCGATAAGATCCTCGACAGCTTCCAAATTACCCCAAAAGGTGAGCTTGCCATACTGGTGAACTCCAGGAATGTGGCACTCACAGCAGAGCGGAACGCTCCTGTAGTCAGAAGTTTTTGAACCAGTGGATGAATGACCAGCGAGGGGATGGTGATGAGCACAAGAAGGAGCTGGGCGACCACATTTTGAACAAGGCAGAGTCCGGATGAACGCTAAATAATCCTCGTCCCGTTCCGGTTTTTGCTTTGGTATGAATAACGCAGGGGCAGGATTCACCCACGGGTCGTCAATATCTAGCATTGGGGAAGCATACACACCGCTGTGGCGTATGTCAAACTGATTGCCGCTCACATAACCCCCCGAACTCGTAATGGCTACGAGTTCGGGTAAGACGACAAACCAAAATGATATCAGGAAAATAGCCGGTCGCGAGAAGCCGACGACAAATACATTGGATCAATCCCACGAGAGAGGACATACATCAACAAAGGATCCACGTCGAATACTCGGCCAAGCGTCCACAGCTTCTCGGCGGACAACCGCTCCGACAGATCGTCGACGTTGGTCTCAAGCTGCGACAGATATCCAGTTGAAATAGACCAGGGAGATACCGACAGGGACATTTCCTCTACACCCAACAGCGTGAGATCGAGCCCATTCCGCCTGTCCTTCAAAAAAGACGAGAACGGAACAGGTGCGCAATCTCGCAATGCAAACGTAGAGACAACATCCAGCAGCGATGGCATGTTCCGACTCGAAGCCAACAACACCAATGGCGACACCTGTAGAGCAACACCAAGTGCCCAAAGCTTGTCGATAGAGATCGCTTCGGCACGCATCTCCTCAACCACCTTGTTTTCGAGACGGCTGATATAAATGGCTGACTTGATCGGTTGGGGCACCCAGGGCTTCTCGGTGGCACGAGCTAACTCACGAACACCCAGCTTTAATTCCTCACGACGGCTACGCAAGACTTCGGCGAATTCCATAACGACCTCCCTTGACAAAGGATTGACAAACTTTTCAGTATAAAATGGTGAACGATTGTAGCGTATACTGAAACTTGTCTCGAAAAAGAAAGCCCATTAAACCGGCAGCAGCGCTGCAATACTAGGTTTTATGGGCCGAAATTTTTGGGGTGGCTGGAGGGTATCGAACCCTCATTTTGAAACCAGCCAGACCGCAAAGGCTCTAGTTCTGCGGGTTTGACAAAAAAAGTAGACAACGGAATGACAAAGAAAAAAAGCAAAAACCAACAAAACCAGAAAAAACTTATTCAGCAAGAAACCCAAAAAGGGTAACGGAGTTTTTGGGGTGGCCAGAGGGATTTGAACCCGAGAGCGAAACCCCGCCAGTGCCCACAAATACTGCGTTTGTCAGTGCAACAGTAAAAATAGACAAAGAAAAGACAAAAATACTGTAGCGCATACGAAAATTACTCATAGGAAAGCGATTGCGAAGGATCGTTGCCGTCGAGAATGTTGTGCATGTAGAGAGCAGTCGTATTTATATCCAGATGGCCGAGCAATTCCTGCGTAGCCTTGAGATCTCCGCCCGTCTTCCGCAGGATCCAAGAACCAAACGTGTGCCGGCAGGTATGCAAAGAAACACCCTCTATACCAGCACGCCGCATAACCAGTTTCACGACCTGCGAAATTGAATCAATGTCCCGAGGGGCATCGCCGCCAAAAAGAAACCTCCCCTTGCGCTCCATGCCCTCGATGATCGGCATCAGCTTGTCCGGGATGGTCATCGACCGAGCAACTCCAGCCTTGGCGTTAAATTCCTCTTCTCCCTCAATCAACTTTGACTGTACGATTAACTTCTTCGATTCAAAATTTATATCATCCCACGTAATAGTTCGAAGTTCTGACCGGCGCCACCCAGTAAAAAGAGCAAACAATATGAACTCGCGAACCTGGCCATGCATGAGATGGTGATTGGCGTCAGCAGCCTTGAGCAAAGCGGATATTTCGAGCAGCGTGAGAGATCGTCTGACCTTGGATGATTTCACTGGGACAGACACCAGTCTGGCCACATTGATCTCCACCATTTTCAGCTTTACGGCCTCGTCGATGATGCCGCACATAATCTGGATCTCGTTGGAAATGGTTTTATCCCGAACACCAACTCGGACGAAATTTGTCTTGGCATTAACGAACTTTAGGCGACCCTCCCGCCTATCTAAAACATACCCCTTCACATCAGAATCCGTCAGAGATGGAATAGGATGTAAAGCGAGCCAGTCAGAAATCAGCTTTGCTTTTGCGTGTGCCTTGTCGAATGCCACCGGAGTGTGAGATATCGCAATAGTTACGCGGTGCGCCTCCATAATACGATCGAGATCATAATCAACAGCGAGCTTTCCCCCAGTTAACAAACGAGCCTCTTCCTCATTTATCAAGCCATCGTGCCGAGCCAGTATCACTTCACGGTGGGATAAATTCCCGGAACGGCTGCCACTTTCCAGAAACTCGCAATTGCGCCTGACCGATTCAGCCTCCGGCTTTGTCGGAAAATATCGATATCTCTCAATGGATGAGCCATCCGGAAAATAGAGAGTGAACCTGACCTGAAACCCTCTTTTTTTATGAACGTACACCTTCGCCATTATACCCTCTTTCCGTGCCAGACAACACGGCCAGCGATATGCAACCCATCAAGTTCGGCACTCTTAACGATCTGCGGAGCATATGCCGGATTGTCGGAAACAATGGTTACTGAGCCATCGACAAGAACCTGAACACGCTTCACAAGGCAATTTCCAAACAGACTGAGCACATAGACACCATCACCAGATAAAGCGCTGCGGGAGTGATCAACAACCAACATATCTCCCGGGTTAATGGTCGGTAACATGGAATCGCCCTCGGCGACAATAAGAGCCAAGTTCACGGCAGACGTCCGCAATTCAAGGCGTAACCATTCATCCTTGAATGCAAGCCAATCAATAACTCGATCATCACCGACGCTGCCTGGTCCCATGCTGCCGACCGTCGCGTATAACGGCAAAAATGAATAACCTTGTAAAGCATGTTCAGCCTCATTTATTTTCATCGTCCCAACACCGTTTAGAATCCAATCAACAGAGAAACCCAAATTCAGCAACGATTGATATACAGCCGTCCCAGGAGTAGAACGCTCAAGTTCATACGTCTGCCAGGCATTACGTGACAGACTGATTCGCTCTGACATTTCAGGTTGAGATAACCCCAAACACACCCTGACTTTTTTAAATCTCTCTCCAATCCCCATACCACCTCCCCTCCAACCGTAAATAAAGAAAAGAGAGAGACATATAAATAACTGTTGACACATTATTTTTAATGCTATAAAACACGAATAAGTTTCAACTTTACGCAATTATATCACGGCTAATAAAAAAATAAAGGTGAAAGTGTAATATTATGAACGATTGTGAAAATAACAAGGCATCAATTGAAAGGCTCTGGGACACCGACGACGTTATGAGGTTCACCGGATGGGGCAGAACGTACGTCTCTAACCTCTGTACCAGTGGGCGTTTACCGTATATTCCGGGCAAGCCTCACAAGTTTATTGAGGCGGAAGTCAAAAAGGCTCTGACGCAAATGCAGGTCGGCGGACAATATGGACGCAGAAAAGCTAAAAAAACAAAACTAGCTGCATAAAACCCCGGAGGAACAAAAGTGATTTCAAAAGTAACCCTATGCCCATTTGAAGACACCGACCACTTAGCGCAATGCGCAGACAGTGGCAAAGAACCGATCGAAAAACAAATCCTCGAAATACAGGAAACACTCAAAAAGAATTGCCCCGCCATGCACGAGCAAATAACCCTGCTGGACGACTTGTATCTGGCCGCGATAACTGCAGCCCAGAACACCACCCTGCGCAGTACCATCTGCACACACTGTGACCGCAACACACTTTGTCATCCAGCCCCATGACCAACAATATCCCCTGCACATTTATCGAGCGTAAATGGATGAGAGCCGCCAAAGCATGGCGATGCACCATAGAACTCCCCGACAACTCGGTGCTTGCAGCCGCCATCACGTCACTGATAGATCGCAAGGTGATTGTCGACTTCGTTACAAAAGACGCAACCCTGACCATAGACCCGGCGTTCATCGTGGATGTGCCGAGCAAAGGCAAGAGATTCTCTCTAGTAGTTGAAACGGTATTCGAACACCAGGCATCACACGGTCCTGTGCTCACGGCCATGACAGGACAACTCGTTACTGTGACAATCCGGCCAGAAGGCCAACAAGCGCCTGTCGAGGTCAAACGAGGAACAATAGATGCAAAGGCACTCAAGGGACTGCACGTAGCGTTTTTCAAGAATCAGAGGTTCAGCGCGTTTCTTTCCGAGAAGACTGGAGCGTATATCAAATGTGATCAGGAATGCAAAGATGCGTTCAAAAAACTCATGGGAGTAGAAAGCTGCACTGAAATTAACCAGGAGGATTTTGACACAATACTCAGAGAATTCAATGACTGGCTGAACGGAGCTAAAAGTGTTTGATGATACTCCTGGTCGCAGATGGTGGCCCAACGAACACGAACAGGCACGAATGGCAAGGATGCTCCAAGACCGAGGCCATTACCCGAACTGCCGACACTACAAGAAAAACGGAGACAGGACGTTCGCATGCGCCAAACACAATAGCACTAAGAAAACCTGCTCCGGATGCATGACCTGCCCCAACTGTGGCGGCATGATGTACACCTACCGGTTAAGGAAGGACCAAAACAGGAATCACATTTATATCACCCACTCGAAGAGCTGTACCCTCTGTGGAGCGTATATCGAAGAACACTACGTGATGGCCAGCCAGGCAAAAAGAGAAAGCAACAAAGAGAACCAGTGTCAGGTAGAGGGATGCACACACACGGCATTCGAAGGGTACAGGACCGACGAACTCCATGCGCAAAACGAAGCATTCACGATCTGCCTCACCCACAAGCGCCGAATTAAAACATGGCGCCTACACGCCGGCAAAGGGATAGAACACGTCCCGCTGGTCGTAATCACTGGACGGTTGTACGACAACCCAGACTACGAGATGAAACAAGGAAAACGGAAACCATGACACGCAAAGACGTCGCACTCACCAGCAGCAAACCATGCAGCCAATGCGGAAAGAAAATGCACCACGGATACACAGCAACGGTCGCCATCAATCACAAAGGTAAAATCAAAGCATATTGCTGCAGCGACAATTGCACCGATCTGTGGACTGCCCAGTATCATTCTGAGGACAAGGCTTGAGCCGGTCAGCAGACAAATAAAAACGGAGGTAACAACATGCACGAACAAGAAGACGTAAGCTTGGCAAACCTTAAAAACGGTGAAGTAGTCGGGATGGCCGACTTCAAACTGAAAGAGTTGTACGCGGACATTCAGGATCCGAATAAAACCGGTGAGACCAGAGAGCTCACCATCAAGATCAAAATCAAGCCCAACGCAAACCGCGACTTCGGCACGATTACAACGATCATGACCACCAAACTCGCCAAAGACCTGCCGCAAGAAACACAGGTCTTCCTCGCAATGACCAAAGACGGCCCGGTCGCCACCGAGTACAACCCAGCACAGCAGTCGCTGCCGATGGACACAGCCCCAAGTAAGGTAGTTCACCTCAAAACAGCAGGAGGCAACTAAGCCATGATTAAAGCAGCAATCGAGAAGATCCAGCAACTAGTGATAGGCAACGCAGAAACGAGAGAAGTGGACGGTCGTAAATACACTCTTTCATCAATGTCGCCCATCAAGCCACCAGTCCAGGAAGAGATCAAAATCGCGACACTGACAGGTATCGCGGACTACTTCCGACAGAACCCGGACAATATCGATCTAACAAACGCGGTGGTACACATCGCCAGCCACAAACGGGTCGAAGTCGTATCCACGGTCGAAGGCCCATGGATACAGCGCCACTCGTACCTCACGGCAGAGATAGATCACAAAACATTCAGGTACGGCCAATTCATGCCGCTGGATGAATTCATGATCGCGCTCCAGACATACTTCGTGCAGGACGAGACCACGGCAGCGCTGCTGAAAATGGTCGGGAATATCACCGACGAATCATCGGTTAAGGCAGTAGATGACGGTATATCGCAACAGGTAACGGTGAAGGCTGGCCCCAGGATAGAAAACGCCATCCTTCCCAACCCTATCCTCCTGGCGCCATACCGGACATTCACTCAGGTAGAGCAGCCACCCGCAGCCTTCGTGTTCAGGGTAAATAAGTCCAGCGACAGAGCAGGGACAACCGCAGCACTCTTCGAAGCCGACGGAGGAAACTGGCAGAACACCGCCATCTTCAACATCAAGGATTGGATGGAAGAAGAATTACCGAAAGGCACGACCATCCTGCAGTAACAAAAACCCAGAGGGGCCAGCCAGGCAGCCCCGCCAGAGAGAGCCGGGTAGGACCGCAGTACGAATGGCTGATAGGAAAAGGCCGGACCCGGACGTAAATAAACCCATCAGGAGAAAACGAATGCCAAAAGCGGAGCAGGTGAAAGAAGTAATCTCAGAACAGCTGGGCGTAGAAGCAGCCCTGCTCACTCCGGAAGCAAACCTCATGGATGACCTCGGCGCAGATTCACTCGACCAGGTAGAGCTCATAATGGGACTGGAAGAAAAGTTCGACATCGTCATATCCGATGAAGACGCTGAAAAGATCACAACCGTGCAGGAAGCAATCGATTATATCAACAGCCACTCGTAAAAAGCAGGATCAAAAAACACAGCAAAAGGAGAAGGCCATGACAAAAGCAGAACTGATTGATGCAATTGCAGAAGAGACGGGACAGTCAAAGAAAGACACAGCAGCAACGATAGCTGCATTTACCAAAACTATCCAGGCAGCCGACAAGGTGACACTGGTAGGTTTCGGTACATTCAAACAGACCACCCGAGCAGCACGTAAGGGGCGCAATCCCCAGACCGGCGCAGAGATCCAGATCGCTGCCAAAACAGGACTGACATTCAAGGCTTCAAAGTAATCGAGAGTACCCGCTCTGCTGGGGAGGTGATGGGCAGCTGGACAGTCTAACTGGCCGGTGGAAGCCCACGCTGCCTGTACAATCGCAACAGCATCGGGCTTGCCGGGAGGGTAACCAGCACTACCCTCCCGGCGCTAATAAATTACCAGGAGGCGATATGTCAACCAGCATCAGCTGGACAGACCACACATGGAACCCAATAACAGGATGCAGCAAAGATTGCAGTTACTGTTATGCAAAATCCTTCGCAACACGCATGAAGTGCCACCCAAACCCAAAAATAAAGCATCAATACCGCAACGGCTTCGAGCCCACATGCCACGAAGAGCGCCTGAACATTCCCAGCCAATGGAAGAATCCAAAGCGGATATTCGTCAACAGTATGGGCGATCTGTTCGATCCGGCCATCCCGTTCGAGTTCGTCTCCCGGGTGATGGACATAATTGAACACCACCAACAACACATTTACCAGATACTGACGAAGCAACCAGAGCGAATGAAGGAATTCTTCGATCAGCATAAGTGGAAGTTTTTCGACAAAACGCCGGACTTCGTATGGCTGGGAGTCACGGTCACCAACCAGCAGGATGCCGACGAGCGTATAGTGCCGTTGGTCAAGACATACGCCGGCAAACACTTCATCAGCGTAGAGCCACTGCTGGGGCCACTAGACCTCGGCAAAGAATATATAACACTGGCCGCTGGGCTCAAGAGATACCCATTCAGAGGACTGGAAGACCAACACCGAACCAAATTGGCAGACATGCTGGACTGGGTAATAGTCGGAGGCGAGACGGGGCACAACGCCAGGCAGATGCAGCCGGAATGGGTGATGGATATCAAAGAGCAGTGCGAACAAGCAAACACCGCCTTCTTCTTCAAATCATGGGGAGGGAAATCAAAGACAGAGATAATCGACGGCAAAGAATACAAGGAGTTCCCTAAATGAAAAACCAGAAACGCGTCCAGCAGATACGACTCGCCATGAGAATCGAGAACCGCAGACACCCCGCCACAATGACCGTGCAACCAAAAGACGGTTGGCCGGCAAACACACCTCCAGGAATCATCGAGGTATGGCGCAGCAACAAGTTCCTTGCACAGGTATACCAAGAAAGCCCGGATGTGATCCGCGTCTCCGTGTGCCGCACAATGCTGTCGAAATACGGATCATGGGAAGAAGACATCAGCTGGGAAGAATTGATGCAAATCAAAAGGGAAATCGGCCTCGGTGACGCTTACGCGGTAGAGGTGCTGCCGATGGATAAGGATATTGTGAACGTCGCATCGATGCGGCACTTCTGGATTCTGCCAGAGCCGTTAGTAGGATGGAGAAACGCATGAAGATCGCTGGGATTTACGCGATAAAACAAATATCGACTGGAATCCAATATATCGGTAGCTCCGTCAACATTAGCAGGAGATGGAACAAACACATATCTGATCTGAACAGCGGAAAACATCACGCCCCATGGCTGCAAAGGTCATGGACAAAGCATGGAGCCACTGACTTCGAGTTCCTCTTACTGGAAACCGTAAAAACTCTGGATGACTTGAGAGAACGGGAAAGGGTGTGGCTTTTAAAAGCGGACGTAACATTTAATAATATGCAAGCCAGTAACCGGTGCGGAGTATTAACCCACGGGGAACAAACCCGAAGCCAGATGGCAACATCACAGAAAATAAGGTTCCAAAAGAATCCAATGGGACCAATTTCAGATGAACAAAAAATGCAAATCAGCAAAGCACAAAAAGGTAAAACAGTGACCGCAGCTACAAGAGAAAAACAGAGCATTGCCGCAAAGAAACGATGTACTAGCGAGACGATGAGAGAAAAAGGCGCAAAAGGATTAAAAAACAGGATTTACAACCCAATGAGCGAAGAACAAAAAAACAAATTGCGGATTGCACATAAAGGGAAAACTAATTCTCCAGAACACCGAGAGAAAATCAGAATAAGCATGATAAAGGCTCATTCACAAGGTCGCCACAAGAACGGATTCCAGCCAAAGCAAGGACAATGTGATACCGCTGCGGCCAGTGTGTAGCGTATACTAAACCACAAAGGAAGAAGCGGATGGAAAACGCATTACAAATCGGCAAAGCAGGTGAATACCTCGTATGCGCAGACCTGATCCTGCAAGGATATGTGGCCTACCCGTCAGAGCAAGGGCTCCCGTACGACGTGGTGGTAGATGTAGATAGCAGACTGCTCAAGATCCAAGTTAAGACCACGCTGGCCGCAAAAAAGAATCCATCAGCCAACCGAGTTTGCGAAAGCACACCCGCCTACTTCTTCCACATCAAGACCAACGGCAAAAACAAACAGAAGAGATACACCTCTCAAGACGTCGATATATTCGCTCTCGTAGCCCTGGACAGGAAAACCATTGGATACATGAGACAGGGCGACATAAAACAATGCCGCACTTTCAGGTCAGACGAGTTTAAGGGGCAGTATTACGCAGAAGAGGCGGTGATCAAGAAAGTGCAGATCGCTGAAATGAAGGAAGCAGGCAAAAGCAATAAAAGCATCTCAGAGGAGCTCGAAATAAGCCTTGAAATGGTCAGGCTGTACCTGCAAGGCAGATACAGCAACGCCACCAAAGGAATATACCTGTCAGACCTCACATTTGCAGCAGACATATCAAAGGAGCCATCACCATGACAGTAACAGCCAAGATACGCAGCAAAGTAAAACGCAAGAAAGATCCAGATAAAACCGTGGGCAACCTCGCGACCCCGGCAACAGAGATGTCACCAACGACTGCGGCTGACCTTCGCTCCAGCGGATACAACCCCAGAACGATCACCCCACAAAAGCTTGAGATGCTCAATGCGGCAATGAAGGAATTCGGCGATCTGGGAGGGGTAGTATTCAACCGCACAACCGGACGATTGGTATCAGGACACCAGCGCGGGAAAAATCTTGACTCGTCATGGCCGATCACCAAAGAAGAACACTCCGACAACACCGGAACCGTCGCAATCGGTTATATCGAAACCCCAGACGGCAAATTCTCATACAGAGAAGTAGCCTGGGACGAACCAAAGGAACGTGCGGCCAACATTGCAGCCAACCAACACGGTGGAGAATTCGACGATGACCTGCTGGCGCAACTACTCCAGGAGTTGAACGACAGCGGATACGACATGAGCCTGACCGGATTCGACGAACAGGAACTGAAAGACCTACTGGACGCTGGCAAGAAAGAAACGCTCGGCGAAGAAGACCCTGACGTGGAACCGGTGCCAGAACCATTCGTCAAACTCGGAGACCTCTGGGTACTCGGGGAGAACCGCCTGCTCTGTGGCGACTCCACAAGCATCGCTGACATCGACAAGCTGATGATGGGAGATAAGGCCGATTGCGTCTGGATGGATCCACCCTACAACATTGCCTACGAAACCAAGGCAGGAAAAATAGACAACGACAACCTCAACGAGGAAGATTTCCGCAAGTTCCTCATGGCGGTATTCTCGTCCATGCACCACGCTCTCAAGGCAGGTGGATGCTTCTACGTAGCTCATGCCGAAGGTGGCGGGGTCGGAGACGTTTTCCGCAACGCGATCTGCAACACACCAGGCATCATGTGGAAGCAATGCCTGATATGGGTAAAGAACGCAGCAGTACTCGCACGCAGCGACTACAACAACAAGCACGAGCCAATCCTGTACGGATGGAAGTCAGGGGCAGCTCACTACTTCGCCGGAGACTTCACGCAGACCACCGTGATCGACGATGACCTCGATCTCTCCAAGCTCGACAAGAAACAGCTCATTGCACACCTGACAGAAGTCCGTAACGCACAGCCCACAACAATCATCAGAATCGACAAGCCAGGCAAGAGCGAAATACACCCGACCATGAAGCCAGTCAGACTCGTGGAGCGGAACGTGAGATCAAGCAGCCGCCCCGGAGAGATCGTGCTCGACCTCTTTTCGGGCTCTGCACCACCATCGTCACCTGCCGCAAATCAGGCCGCAAAGGCAGAGGCATGGAGTTCAGTCCAGGGTATGCACAAGCATCCCTCAAGCGATACTTCGACTACTGCGGCGAGGAACCGATGCTGATGGGCGACAAGGGGAAGCTGATACCTTTCTCTGAGGTTGAGAAGCAGAGAGCAAAGAAGTGATATCGCTGTAGCGTATACGTAACAGGAGTAAGCCATGGAAAAGAAGAAAACAACACCAGCGAAAGAAGCGCCAAAGACTTCGACAAAGAAAACAACAGTCAAGGCACAAGTACCTGAAAAACAAAAGAAAAAGCAAGACAAAAAACCGGACATTAAAAAGAAAAGCAGACAGGGTAAAGGCGGCGGACGAAAACCATGGATACCTGACTATGGAAAGATAGAGAGCTGGGCAACACAGGGATTATGGGACAAGGAAATCGCCGCCCTATCGGGTATCACGCATCAAGTTTTCTGCCAAAAGAAAAATGAATTACCTGAATTGGTTACGGCGTTGGAGGTTGGGAGGGCAAAAGGCACCGCAGCATGCAGCCAAAAGTTGTTGTCGTTGGCACTTGCAGGTAGCGAAAGATCACTCCACTTCTACCTCGAACGGATCAGTGGGCGCAAGAATACGCTCACGCTTGAGATTCCAAAGAAACCAATCCACGAAATGACAGATCAGGAAATCGAAGATGCGCTCAACGGCAAACAGATCGAATAAAAAAGGCACATACCCCGACGAGTATTTACAAATGCTCGCCCACCATCTGGAACTCCGGAAGGTGGCTCGGCAACGGGCACTGATATCAGATGATAGCCGATTTTCAACAATGCCATCTATCGCCAAGGACTGCCCGGACGATCTGTACAGCTTCGTCGAGAAGATACGCCCGACGCTCAAGGTAGACAACGAGCCGTTCACATGGGAAGGCCACGAATACCTGCTGGAGCCATACAAGGCATTTCAGCTGACCGGCGACAAGAACGAGGAAGGACTGCAGGCGGTTTGGATGTGTGGCGCCCAGGTAGGAAAGACCATCGGCGGATTCCTGCTGCTCGTCTGGCTGGCGATGCGGTTCTGGGGGAAATACTTCGGCTACTTCCTGCCCGACCAGGCAATGGCGATGATCTTCTCCGACGTCCGGTTCAAACCAACCGTGCGATCGATACCGGAGATCAAGCCGCTATGGGGAGAGGACCCAACCGCTGACGAGGGAGAGAAGCGCCGTACCGACCAGAAACGAGTGCGATCGCTCGGAGCCTCGCAGGTATTTTTCTCCTACATGCAAGGAAAGACATCGACCGAATCAATACCAATGCTCGGCGTCCTGTTCGACGAAGTACGCCGCATGATGGAAGGCGACATCGACCGAGCTATGGAGCGTATCAGCCACAGCCCCTACCCTATCGATTTCAAGTTCAGCACGGCAGGCTACCCGGACGCGAACATCGACAAATACTACAAGCGCAGTAACCAGCACCGATTCCACAGCAAGTGCAAATGCAAAGGCAGCGACGGAGTGGTGCTGGCCGACGTGTTCCCGAACTGCATCGGCGAGAAGTCAGCCGGCGTCACTCCGAGCCTGCGCCACCTCCCGAACGTGTTCTACATCTGCCCCGTCTGCAAGGAAGTAATCGACAACCCCAGGGAAGGAATCTGGATCCCGCATAACCCGACCTCCAAGGTGATCGGTTACCACATACCGCAGACACTCTCATGCCGACAGAACGCAGAGAAGCTACTGACTGCATACCAAGAAGCATCCGACCTGCAAGAATTTTTCAACAGCAAGCTCGGCATTGCATACCTTGCGCCGGAATCCCAGATAGTCAACGAAGATATCCTCCGAGCCACCGTCAACGCAGACCTCAAATGGCTGAACAAAGCAGGCAACTGCGCCATGGGAGTTGACCAGATGGGGGGATTTAACGTGGTGACCATACGCTGCTGGGGTCCGAAGACCGACAACGGCCTGAGTAAGTCGCGTCTCGTTCACATCGAAGTGATCTACGCCGACGACCCATGGGACCGCTGCGACGAACTCATGGAACAGTATGACGTCAATGTTGCGGTAGTCGATGCACTCCCGAACATCAATGAAGCCCGACGATTCGCAAAACGCCACAAAGGTCGCGTATGGCTGGCCGACTACTCCTACGACAAGAAGGGAGACGATGACATCTGTATCTGGGGAGACCGACCAAAAGACAACCAAAGCGAAAAGAGAAGTAGCGAAGAAACCAAGAACAAATACACCGTGAAAATATCCCGGTATCACGGCATCGAGTGGAACCTGATGAAGTATGTCCACCGCCTCAAAGAACAGCCGCACGAACGCGGCATCGAGGCAACGGTACAGGACAACGTCGGACGCCCGGTGACTATGTTTCTGTGTGAGCAGATGTTCTGGGTACACCTGCAGAAGGTAGCCAGGCGCAAAGAGATGATCGACGAGAGCCAGGGCAAGTTCCGGATGGTCTTCGAGAACATCGGTCTCGACCCTCACTTCCTGCATGCCGATCTGTACTGCGAGCTGGCACTGTCTCGCATCAAGCTCGAAGGCAGAAACATAGCGTTCGGAGATTTCGCGACAGAGGCCAAGAAGGCCACTGCTAAAGGTGTCCACGACTGGACGCAGCAGGCCAACCCCGAGCACTACCGCTGCGAGCAGTGCGGCATCACTGTTAAGGTACCACCAAGCGACAATGCTCAACACGTAGCGGAAAAGAGAGGATGGGCGAAATGCGAACCGCAATAGACGCCGAAACCCTACCAACGTCATTGTAGTGGACCGGCTTACAGCAGGGGAAGGCCACTACAAAGGAGAATTACAATGAACTGGCAGCCAATAGAAACCGCTCCAAAAGATAGACGGATACTGCTCTACTACCCAGAACCAATTTTTAACGGAATAAACATGGTATTTGGAAGATGGGATGAGGATGAGTTCTACAAAAAACCGCAGCCGCACTGGGAACACGACAAGGACAGGCTGAGTGGCAAACCAGCCATGAGAAATAGTCACCCCAGCCACTGGGCAGACATAGAAGCACCTGCAACCGGAGGAAAATAGCCATGAAAGATCAGCTGCTGCTCAAACTTATGCGGTCACGGAAGTTCCAGCGGATGTCCAAGCAAGAGCAGATGATCGAGATAGCCGAATACAAATACCAAAGCAGAAACTTCAACAATAAACCCAAGGAGGAATCATGACGCCAACACTAAAGGAAAAACAGGCCATCACAGCACTGCAAGAATTGGCTAAGACCTGGCCGAAGACGCTGCAAATCGGATGCAACGATAGAAACGGACTCTGTCAAGTCTGGAAACGGGTCGGCGCTCACGAGCACAAGGTTGTGGCTGACGTCGCAATACTCAATATCGACGTAGATTAACCACAACCTCAAAGGAGGAATCATGACGCCGAGAGAAGCAGCAATATCCTTACTGGAAGACGCAGCAAACAGCCAAGGCGGAGGACTGTTAACCAGACGCCAGCATCACGAGTCCATAATGTCGCACCTGCAACGCGAAGAACAGCTGCATAAAGCCGCGCTCGATTGGGCAAAGAGCATGCCAGCCAGCATCCTACTGGAAAGCACCACAGTCGATCATGACGGCGACTGCAACCTCCTGAACGGAGCAGGCCACGCCGGCTGCAACTGTACCGCCATGGAACGCCAGAAGCTGCGGACACGGGTCACCGAACTGGAGTCCGAACGTGACGATTTCAAAAGAGCCCTGGATGATCTCGGAGTAACGCCAGGCGAGGCTCGTAATGGGGCAGCGCGGAGTAGGGAGAGAGTAGCACGCATGGCCGAGCTGGAAGACGCCAATAAGCGAATGCATGGCATGATCATGTCGATAAGGGACCACGTCGGCGCATACAACACGCCAACAGATCCAGCAGACATCGACATCATCAAGTGCGTAACAGACAAGTACGACAAGTTGCAGGAAAGCGTCGAAGACCTGGAGTCGGAAAACGAGAACCTACAGATCGAGCACGACGTGATGTTCGCCCGGATACGAGACAACAACAGCCAGTACACGCCGGAAGAGGTGTCAAGGCTGATCGACTCCGAAATACTGGTGCATCGCATCGCAGAGCAGGCCAACGTGGTCGCGGTGCAAGCGCAAGCGGTACAAGGCGCCCACACACAGCTCAAAGAAGCAGCGGTGGTGATCGACCGGCAAATGGACCGCATCGCGGAGCTGGAAACGAACATTCAAAAGTACGAACTGAGGTGCGAAACTGCGGAAAAGACAATCCGCTGGAACCGATCGACGGATTGGGGCAACGATTCCGCGAATTATTACAGAGATCTATTCGAAAAAGAATTCGAGATCAGCAAAAAGCATCTGGACAAGATCAGGGCACTCGAACAGTACATCAAAGAGCGCAGCAGCCCCCTCTTCGTGGTATCGCCAGTCGAACTCAGCGAGGAAGACATGGTCCGACTAAAGGCCGCAATGAACACACAGATGCCGATCGAGATAGTCCCACTCGGAATGACCATCCACGGCATGACACAGCTGGTCTGCGGCGAGCTGCCGGAAAACTACCAGATACACATCCACATGGAAAATGGATACGGGGAAGCCATACTGTACTTCCCAACACAAGAACCGCCATACGACGGCAGCCTGGACGGATCCACTCTAGCGGACGCAAATATTGAAAAGCAGATCGTCGAACTAGTCAAGCTGGCGAAGGGCGAGCCCAGTGAGTATGACCCGGAGCAACCATGAAGCGGATCCACATCACCGGGAAGATGACAATCACGTTCCGGCAGCACATTGACGTGCCAGACGATGAAGTCGAAGAGCTACTGAGTAGCGAGGAAAACATCACCTGCAACGTAGACCTCAACTTGGCCTCATGGGAAGTAGAGGAATACGACAACATCGAAACCCGAACAACGGCTGTGCCGGACGGGTACAGCATCGGATAACGGAGGCAGGACAATGGCATGGCCGGATTTAGTAGCACCACCACAGCATGATAAACCAGCGCCTGGATGGGAAGACCCAAAGCTGCCGGACATTCGACTTATCTGGAAGCTGGCGCGAGAAGTCGGGTACGCCGTAGGAGTCCATGGTTCGCTCAAGCGGGACTTTGATCTGATTGCCGCACCATGGACAGACGGTGCAGTAGGCAATGCCGCCCTGGTAGACCACCTCTGTAAAGGGCTCAATGCAAGGAGAGTTGGTGGTCCGGAACACAAACCGCTTGGCCGAGTAGCGGTCACACTGCAAATAGACGGATGGTACAAGCCAATTGATTTGTCGATGGCACCTCCACCCTGATCGAATGCAAGACAAGCCGTTCCGACTTTCTGGCCGACGCAAAAAAACTGTTCCGCCGCAACCCATGGATGGGAATGGGAACATACCGATTCTACCTCTGCCCCGCTGGAATCATCACGGCAAAAGACCTGCCGGAAAAATGGGGATTGATCTGGATAATGGAAAACGGGAAGCCGAGACAGCAGATCGGACCGAAAGGCAACATCTGGAGCAGCCAACAGGAGTTCCATTTTCCCGAAAAGAATATGCAGGCAGAACAAGCGATGCTGGTAAGCGCCCTGAGACGGCTGCAAGGCAGATAGAGCGTCCAGCATCATTTTAGCCACCAGGCTTATACCAAGCAACACCACTAAAAGGAGGTTTACATGAACATCATCATCAAGGATTCACTGAGGGAACAGGTAGAAAGAGCATCAGAGGGCAAGCAAACCGTCAGGCGGACCACCAAGGGCTACCCGTCATACTTCAACGTGATACCAGCGTTCAAGTGCGAGGACATCAGCGAAAGCATGGGAACTGGACTGCACCCGGCCTTCATCGTCAACGGCGTCGAAAAGAGCGAGATCCACATCGGCACCTACCAGGCCATCATCAGCAACGGCCAAGCGATCTCACTCCCCTACCAGACCCCTAAAACCGGCATCAACTTCGACAACGCACGAGCGGCCTGCATAGCCGCTGGCCCAGGCTTCCACATGCTCACCAACTGGGAGTGGGCAGCAGTCGCACTCTGGATGGCAAAAAACGGATACGGAGACGCGCACGGCAACACCGATTATGGCAAGTCGCACAAGAATGAAGAAGAGTCCGGCATGCCATCGGGCGACGGCGGCAAGACCCTGACCGGATCAGGACCGGATACATGGCGCCACGATGGCACAATGCACGGGATTGCCGATCTGGTGGGCAACGTCTGGGAATGGGTGGACGGACTGAAGCTGGCCAGTGGCAAGATCATCATGCCGAGAAACAACGAATTCACAGCCAAAGAATCAGCATGGGCGGAAACCGGTGCAGTCATCAACGGAAAGAGCGACATTGAGATCTCCAACAAGATCACCGACAGAGACTGGTTGAGCACGCCATTCGCCGAAATCACCGCCAAGGCAGATCAACCCCTCCCGGCATCCATCTACCAGGCGCTGCTGTGTCCCTGCGACGGCAGCCTCGGCATACCAGGCCACGTATGGGCCGATAACACCGAAAACTTCGAGGCCATGCCGCTCCGGGGTGGCGGTTGGAGCTACTCCTCGAATGCTGGCCTGGCTGCCTTGAGCTTGATCAATCAGCGCTCCAACGTGTACAGCTACGTCGGCTTCCGTCCCGCTTTTATAGGATAATCTGCAATCTGACTCTCTGGTTATCTGATGGGTTAGCAGGGGCGAAAGCCCCTGTGAGCCTATAGTGTAGCGCATATCTAAAAAGCTGTAGCGTATACCACAGATAATGTGATACAAGCGTCGAGTAAATAGACACATTCCGCTACAAGGCAACCAATGAAAAAAGCACCAAATCGACACGGCCAAGGGATGGAAACCATCGAGGACACTGACCAGATGTACACCATCGTCATAAGGCTGGCACGAAGCAAAGAATCAACACGAGGACGCCAGGAATACCGGCGCACCCTGAAATCAATAATCGGCCAATGCGAGGACAGGCTTGGCAGCTATCGGAGACCAAAGAAACCATGACCACCGACGAATACCCACAATACGTCAACCAGATGGAGCCAGACGAAGACCTGAATAAGCTGGTGGCCGAGAAGATCATGGGATGGGCAGTACACTTTCGGAATACCGCCTGCTACTGCCAAGCAGAGGAAAAGAACAAGGCCATGACTTCGTGCCCAGCGCACGTAGATGACTGGCGACCATCGGCCAACAACAGCCAGGCATGGCAAGTCCTTGAAGCGATCAAGTCGCATGGCAACGATGTTGATATATTCGTGACTCCCGAGGACGTGACCGTCGTCATACAACACGCCACAGATATTGACAGCAAACGATACCGAGTGGTCGCCTCAACATTTCCAGAAGCCATGTGTAAGGCGGCACTACTCGAAGCAAACGGGAGGAAGCAGTGAAAGAAGCCACCACGCCACCCAAAGAAGTCCAGGTGCCAGACTTCAAGAAGACCGCAGGCAACACCGGTCGCCGTTGGGAAAAATGCGACAAGTGCAAGGAGCATGTGCTGATCGAGGTTAACGGGAAAACATACTACCACCGCATCACATGCAAAAAGAGCAACGGCATCAGATACGGAAAGGACCGACTATGACACTGTTCACGGGATGCCCGAACTGCAACAAAGCAATCAACGCCGACCTCACCCATAAGGACGTGGTCTGCGGACCCGACGAAACCAAGCTGGCAGCCATCGTGATCTGCCCGAACTGTCGCACCAACATCGAAATATCAATATCAACAAGAAGTACCGGAGAAGCCGCATGCCCGACATCACCAACCACCCGCTGACAGGATTTTTTCAAGAGGTCGCCAAGGAATATAACCGAGGCAGGGCAAAACACGGCAGATGGTCAGCATTGACAGAGCAGGAACAAGCCGACGCTGTAAGAGGCGAATATGAGGAATGGGATGCAGCTAGAGAAGCGAATGACGTGACTGGACCGCACGGGGAACTGGCAGAGCTGCCGCAACTGGCAAACGTGGCCGGCAGACGCTGGAGAATAAAGAAAAAGGAGCAGGTCACCAATGCGGAAAGAAATCGGTAAATACGAGAACGCCGGCCAAGCCAGCGGTAAAGAAGTGGACGTCAAGAACACGGCATACGGCGACAGCGTCGGTAAAAGTGGCGACATCCTCCGCATCCTCTACCCGAACGGAGTCCAGCCGGAGCAGTACGGCGATATGCAGCTAGTGACCAGGATCATCGACAAGCTGTTCCGGATTGCCACAGACAAACATGCGCTCGGAGAATCGCCATACCGGGACATATCCGGTTACGGGATACTCGGGATGGTCAGAGACGAAGAGAAACCAATCGGCCAGCAGGTGGAGATGTATCTGCATCAATCACAAGAAGAGGCCAGGGAATTCTCAGTAGGAAGACTGCAACCCGATGGTCACCACTACCTTTTACCGGGAGAAATAATTCAGGCGGGAGACGAAGGGCAGGCGCTGGGCAGCTGGTTCCTTCTGACCGAATACGCAGAAGCAATAGGAGAAACATACGACCCAAAAATACATAGTGCCATTCGGAGGAAATTATGCTGACGGTGTGCCTTGGAGGATTCAACAACCTATTGCTTGTTGTGCCGGCACCGACTGCACCGGCCAACCGGCACGAACGGCGGAAACTAAAAAAGACCGGAACCATCAGGAGAGATAAGTGACCAATCAAAAGGTCTGCCTATGGTGCGGCACTGAACTGGTTCAAGGAGAACAAGAACTGGACCACAACTGGGAAAAACGAGAACATTGCAACAAATCCCACGCAGCACTCCACAGCAACGAAAAACGATCCAGGAGAAAGAAATGATTTGCTACGTCGCAGGAAAGTACACAGCCCCCACCAGAGAAGAAGTCCAAGCCAACATTGACGCCGCCGAAGTAGTCGGCAAGCACATGATGCACCTTGGATTCGCCCCGATCATCCCTCACAGAATAACCGCCTTCTGGGATGAAGACCCGCAGTTCGCCCACATGCAGCATGGCGACTGGATGCGCAAGGTCTGCATCCCGCTACTCGACAAATGCGACGCCGTAGTGATGGTGCCAGGGTGGAGAGACAGCCCCGGCAGCGTCATGGAGCATCAGCACGCAAGCACTCGCGGCATACCAATCTTCTACCACGGAGAACAGTGACATGAAAATTGTGTACGCATCATCCGGAGCGGATTTTCTGGAAATCAAGAGACTGGGCTTCAACACCGTGCTGGGCGACTTCACGGTGGAAGAAATGGAGCTCATGGCGAAGATCGGCATGGCAGTGGTCTCAAGCGAATACAAAGAACACCGCACGATCATTGCCTACTACCTCTTTGACGAACCGGACGTACAGAAGATTTCCATACGCGACCAGGACGACAAGATCAATTGGTACAGAGCCAGAACAAACAAGCCGCTGGCGATCGCACTGATCGAAGAAATAGAACAGCAGTGCTCCACCAACTTCGACTGGTACATGATGGACATCTATTACTCGGATAAAATGACGAAGTTCAAGAATTACCTGAACATCGCGATATCGTCGCACTTCATCAAAGTGCTGTACAAGGGCAAGAAGATACTCCCGATCATCGGCCTATACGACGACACAAGCCCATTCGTCTACACCCCGGAGATACAGCCATTCGCCAGAAAGTTTCGGTCATACTTCCGTTCCGACGATCACGCCGTTTTCATTTGGCAAGGCCCAGGGATAAACAACAATGGCGGCGGATACAACGGCATCGTCAATCGGGAAGAATACCAACAATGGGCAATCAACTTGAACGACACTACTGACCGCTGCTGGTGGATTACATCGAAGCTGCTATACGCAATCGCATGGTGCGCGATTAAGATCAACCCGGTATTTGGCAAGCACAAAATAACGATTCCGTAGCATCGGCATCATTCTGTGACGGAGACTTATAGAAAGAGAAGCCATAATGAGAAAGGAAACCATCTTTTCATAGCGAGCCAAATTCAAAAAGAAACCCAAGTGAAGACAGCGAGCCAGCACTTGTAATAACACCATGATGAAAGAGCGAACCAAAACGCAGAAGAAACCCATCCTGACGAAGTGAGCCAGAAAAAAAGAGATACCCAGCAATATTGAGCGTGCCAAGAAATGGGAGAAACCCAAACGACCGAAGCGAGTCATTCCAGAAAAGAAACCCAAATGTAGTGAGCGAGCCGATAAAGAAGATAAAACCAGCATAACGAAGCGAGCCATTCATCAAAAGAAACACAGATACGTAGAGCGAGTCATTAACATTAAGAAAACCAACAGACAATAGCGAGCCATTCGGTTTAAGAAAACCACTACTAAAGAGAGGAACCACCAAACCAACCAAGGAGGCATCATGTCAGCAGGAAATCTGAAAACCATCGTAAGAGGGAGCTACGACATCCAGAAGCTCCGCATCCAAACCGGAAACAGGATAGTCGGCAACTTCAAGGCCAAACTCGGCCAGGCACCAAGCGAACCAGAAGAAGGACTCGACGCCGAATCGCAGCAACTGCTGGCACGGATACGGAATGCCAACAAACTGGTCACCACCGGAGCAGTCGCGGAGCTGGAACAGACGGAAAAAGAAGAAAAGAAGATCGCAGGGCTTGTGTCCCAACTGCTCGATAAACACTACTCACTACTGACGGCAGACGGCCTGCCCAGCAAAAAGAAATTCAAGGGAAATCCAGTGATCAGTGACTACACGGAGCTCTGCCTGATATCGCAATACAAAGACCTCGAATCCCAAGAGAACCGGCACTTCCGGATGCTCGGCAAGATACTCGAAGATTACCCGATATACGTCGAATTCCTCGAAGGCGTCAGAGGCATAGGCCCAGCCATGGCAGGAGTGATCATCAGCGAGATCGACATCACCAAGTCCAGACACCCGAGCAGCATCTGGAAGTATGCAGGACTCGACTGCGCAGATGATGGCAAAGGCCGATCACGAAGGAAAGAGCATCTCCAGACTGTAGCGTATATCGACAAAGAAGGTAACTCAGCGATCAGGAACGGAATCACATTCAACCCATTCCTCAAAACAAAACTGATGGGAGTGCTCGCCAGCAGCTTCCTGAGAGCCGGTGAGAGCAAATACCGGACGATATATGACGACTACAAGAACCGTCTGGAAAATCACACCAACTGGAAGGACCGAACCGAAACCAACGACAAGGGCAAAGAGAAAACCGTGAGCGAGAAGGGGCACCGACACAACGCCGCGATGCGCTACATGGTCAAGATGTTCCTGATCGACCTCTACACAGCTTGGAGGACCATTGAGGGTCTGCCGGTGTCGCTACCCTACCACGAGGCGAAGCTGGGATACGTCCATGGCGGGGAGAAGCAAGCAGCATAGCCAAGGTGCAAAAGAAAACCACGTTGACGTAGCGAGCCACTCCACATAAGAACACCAATACAAGGAAGCGTGCCAAGCATAATTAGAAAACCAGATCTACAAAGCGCCCAAACATTAAACCCAAAAGGGAGATGAAACCAATGAACCAACGAAAATTAAGATTAACGTGTTTGAAGATGAGTAAAGAAATATTGGAAAGTGCGGACAGCCATGGACGAGGGATAAATAGCGATGACGTGATCGCGGATGCAGAGAAGCTCCTTAATTGGATTCACGGTGTTGCAGAGACGGTATATGGACCGGTCCAAGAGAAGACAGATGCAGAACTTCTTGCAATTATAAGAGGTAAAACTCTGTATATGGTTAAAGGCTAACCAGCGGCAAACAGTTTGATATACGCTACAAATTAGGGCACAGTATTGTCTAACAAGACATGCTGTGCCCTATCTTTAGCGGGAGAAAAGACGGAACTCCGACCGTCCTGGGCACAGAGAATAATCGGGACGCACACGGAGATGTGAAATGCCAAGATGGCCAGTCAGAACGCCGGAAGAAAACTTCTGGGAGAAAGTAGACAAGAGCAAAGAGTGCTGGGAGTGGCAGGCAGCAAGAGATAAAGACGGATACGGGTTCTTTCACCACCACGGGAAAATGGGGAAAGCGCACCGATTCTCTTGGGAGATGCACAACGGCCCGATACCAGAAGGATTGCAAGTCCTGCATAAATGCGACAACCCCAGATGCATCCGACCCGACCACCTGTTCGTCGGAACAAACATAGAAAACGTAGCAGACAGGACCAAGAAGCGGCGTCAACCAGACGGAGAACGTCACAACGAAGCAAAGGTAACACTCAAGCAAGTGCAGGAAATGCGACGAAACGGGAAAACCGGAACATATAAATCAATCGGCCAGAGATACGGACTATCAATCGCTCAGACCGCTAAAATATTAAACAACCAGTCTTGGAAGAATTATCAGGAGACGGCCAATGCATAACAAATTATTCCTGAACAGAGTGTTTGAAGAGTCAGTGCAACTTTCATCAGGATTATTGGTGCCAAAACATTCAGCGGACGACCTGATAAAATCAGAAGCTAATAAAATGCGAAGAGACGAAAATAAAGCGTCTTTCTTCTCCAAATTCGCATTAAACAACTCAATAGTAATGGGAGCCCGAGAAAAGCCAATAGGCACCCCGCAGTTTTCCATCCTGTACGAAGCCGCAGAAAAATCCACCCTCGACCGCATCCTGATCAGAGCCCGGACCGACCAGCAGAAACGCATCTGGCAGAAGGCCAATGAGGGCAAGAACAAGGAGATTGGATTCAGAGTTGTTCACGACCGCGCAGATGATCCCGACTACAAGGTCACCAGACAGGATAAAGAACGCTGCCACGAGATGGAGAAATTCATCAGCGACCCGACGCCCACCGAACACATCTACCTCTACCCGCACAACGTCCGGCCACATACCCGATTGAAAGACCTCGTCGGCGTTCTGACCCGCACGGAGCTGATCATCGACCGCAAATGCATCCTCCGATACAAACGCCGAGACGGCCAAGGCTACGCAGCATTCCACTGGCTGCCAGGAGAGACGATCAAGAACGTGGATGAGTCAATTCGGGCATGGGCTCAAAAGAACGAGAGCAACGGCAAGGTAGGCCGAGACACGATAAACAAGATGTCGTACTCCACCGGGTTTGACCTCGCCCGTGCCAGCTATGTCCAGATGATCGACGGTATGATCACAGCTGCATTCACCGACGACGAAATCAGCGTCCACATCAGTAACCCGAGCGACCGGCTCAACCGATGGGGATACGGTACATCCCGCTTGGAAGAGTCACTGGACATCACCACCAGCCTGCTCATGGCATTCACATACAACCGCGAGATGTTCAAGACCAACTATCCCGAGCAGGTGCTGACGGTCTCCGGCGACTACGACAAAGAAGGCTTGGCCGCGTTCAAGCAGCAGATACTTGGCGAGGCTGGTGGAGTCGGCAACAACTGGCGCCTGCCGGTAATCCCTGCCGGCGACATGGAGAACTTCAAGATCGAAAGCGTGAAGCTCCGCGAGTCTCCAAAGGACATGCTGTTCGACCAGATGATCAGGATGATGGTCATGTTCAAATGCTCGGCCTACGGAGCCCACCCCAGCACACTGAACATGGAGACCGACAGTGGCGCAGGCGGCGGTAGCATCTTTGCCGGTAATGCCTCCGGAGAAATTGAGTTCTCGAAAGAACACGGACTCATCCCTTCCATCACCGACATGGCGGAATGGCTCACCGACGCACTCATTAAACCTAGATATGACGACCTCAAGCTGATAGTTGTTGGCCTGAACCCGGAAGACGAGAAACAGGCGGTCGATATCCGCACCAGCCGAGTCTCCAAATGGATCACCAAGAACGAATGTCGCATGGAAGAAGGCGGAGCCCCCATCGGATTCTACCTGCCGCCAGAGCAGTACAGCAAGCTCCAGGAGGGCGACGAGAACAAAGAGAAGTACGACAAGAACCCATGGAATTACCCTGCAGACGTGCCGATCCCGAACTACCTGAACACATTCGCACAGCAGCAACAGGCAGAAGAAGAACCGGATCAGGACGAAGACCAGGGAGACGATCAACAGGGCGGCGACAGTGACCAGTATTACAAGTCAATGCGGAAGTCACAGCCCGAGACGAAGTTCCTCAAGATCACACTCGACTGATCATTCAAGACACATGGCTTAACCAATATAACGAAACGATGAAGGAGCCAGCCACCATGAGTAAAGAAATTGAAGACCTCGCGAAAGCGATCGACCTCGGCCAGCAGATGGCAGAAATCCTCAAGAAGAGCCAAATGAGCTTGTTTGGGGATCCGCACCACGTCGGGTACGAAAGAACGAATGCCAGCGGCACCGTGAGCCACATTCAGGCAAAGGGAGCGCAAGGGCTTCCCGAACACCACATGGAAGCCAGCCACCACGCCGACAATATCAGCTACGATCTTGCCACTAATGGACTCAGCACCCACACGCACGCCGAGGCTGCTGCAGCCCATCAGCACGCCATGAACCTCCACCATCAAGCAGCAAAACTTTATAAAGAAGATTCATCGCCATACACATACCACATGCGAAAAAACCAACACCACTTTGAAACGTCTTTAGAGCACGAGCGTGAGCAAAATCGCCAAGACAAGCTCGCAGCCAATCCAGAGCAAACCGAGCATGAACAGCACGTCGCCAAACTGGTGAGTATGACCCACGAAGCGGTAGCCAAGATAGCCGCCGACCCGAAGATGGCCGAATACAAACCATTCATCGACCACAAGCTGGAAGCCCTCAAAGCCAACCCAACAGCCAAAGCAGCTCACGATGTCCTGTCCGATGTGAAGATGATGGCAGAGAAAGCAGCAGCTCCGAAAGCCGACATGACCGAAACGGAAGCAAGCGAGCACCTGCAGCAGGTGTCAAACCGGTACGTGAAAAGGATGCACTCAAAACTGGAAAAATTTAGTCATGCCGACAGCGACGATGCCAGAAACGGGCACCCGCCACATATACCAGCCAAAGAAGTCGAAGGCACCGAGGCCAGGCATCACACCATGGGCGAAGTATACGGTACACACCCGAGAACATACAAAGGTGAGATCGTGCCAGGCGGAACCTCATTCAGCAAAGAGTTCATGAAGAAGCAAGAAGCCAACGGCCACAAATCATTCATCCTGAAGCATACGAACGGCAACCGGTATCTGGTGGACTCGCAAGGATACGACTACGCACGGTACATCTCCAAGATCAAGGAAGAACCGAAAGCAGAAACCCCGGCTCCCTCCGCAACGCAGAGCAAACCAGCCATTCCAACCTCGCGAGTAACGGTAGAAACTACTGAACACGAAATGTCCCACGGTAAGACACCGAAGGGAACAGGCAGATGGATGTTCAGCCAGAATAGAAAGATTGACTTCGCAAACCACAAGGAAGGCGAAGACTACATCGTGACACCGAACATGCCATATGCCGAAGCCAAGAAACACGCCAAGCAATGGGCAGCATCAAAAGGCCACGGCCTAATCTGGACTATGCCATAAGGAGAGATACTCAATGAACACCGAACTTAAACAAGCCATCGATCAGGCATCAGAAGCCGTGGAACAATTGAAAAAGAGCGAAGTCGGCGGAAGCATCCATACCGAGGCACTCCGAAAAAGCCACGTCAAGGAATACACCCGCACGACGGCGTCGGGGGCCAGCGTCCAGGTAAAAGAACATGACGACAAGCGGCAGGCAGCACAGAAAGCCAGCAAACTTGCTGAAGAAACTCAGGCAAAACATAACTGGGACGACCCAAGAGATACGAAGGTAGTCGCCGCCAACCATGCAGACGCTGCTCACGCTCACGTAGAGGCACTTCGACACGCATCAACCAACGAACAGATCAACGAACACATGCACGCAGCCAGCCGACACCTGCAGGCCAATCACAGCATGGCGAGCTACCATCGCGGCAATGAAGAAAATCATGCAGAAAACTCTGGCAACCACGCAAACGAAATCACCAGGCATGCATTCAGCGAGTCCCATGACGATAAAGGGAACGAACTGCCATCACACGACAGCGCAACGCTGAATAAACGCAGCAGCCTGCATATGCTGGCGATGGAACAGCACATGAGAGCGTCAACCGCATACATGGCGCTTGCAAATAAGCATTACGGTAAGCCAGGAGAGAAAGAAGCCCAGAAAAAGGCTGATTTTCACACGGGTGAAGCCAGAACCCACGGAAAGGAAGTTCAGAGACTGTCTGGTATTGCCATCAGCGCCACCGATAAGGCATACGCAGCCAGCGACAAAGCCAAGAAGAGCGGTACAACCGACGACCACAAGGCCGCAGCCGATGCCCACAAGGAAGCGGCAAAATTGGACTACGACAGCGAGGGAAGTGCCGAGCATGAAGCCAAGGCTGCAGAGCACGAGAAAAAGGCGACAGAGTCAAACAAATCGTCAGAACCGGAACACTATTACAAAAAAGGTGGCAAAGACGGCATGCGACAGGTTGCACTCTCTGCCAGTAAAAAAGCGACTGCATCCGGGAACAAAGAAGACCACCAAGAAGCCGCCAAACTCAACAACAAAGCCATGGAAATGGCTAAAAACGAACATGACGATGCGGCTTTCGATGTCCACTCCAAGATTGCAGTTAAGCACGAGTTGGCTGCAGAGCATGATAAAAAAGCCAAAGCACCCGAGAAGCCAGCAGGCAGCAAGTTCCGATCTGGATCCGCAGAATACCAGGCAGCCGATAAAGAGGCGTTCGAGGTCGGCGACAAGGCGAAAACAAAAGAGGACCACGCAAAAGCGGCGGCACTCCACCTGAAAGCCGCAGGGCACGCCGAAAAAGACTCAGCCGACGAAGACCTGCACATGAATATGGTCAAAGAGCACAACAGATCGGCGAAATAATGAACCTGACCGTCGAACACAACCTCACCGACGACCAGCTCCGTAAGGCGCTCTCAGGCATGGCAGTGGCCAGCGGTATCGAACCAGAAGTAATCGATACACTGACCAAGGCCTGCGCCTGTGACAACACCCCGAAGGAGCCCCGGACCAAGGCCATGAGAATCCTGTTCCACATGATGCAGCAGGAGTACTGGCAGGCGGCAAGGGATATCGAACGGTACGCCAGGATGATCAACAAGGGAGAGCTGGAAAAGGCGGTCTCCCATTCCCCGCTGACCGCCGATCAGTTGAGACAATTACAACAGGCAATCAACGACCGGTTCGCATTCGTCGCCGGCCAGATCCAGTCGGTGGATTATCAGCCAGCACCCGATCTGCTCGAACGATGGAAGCAACTCGGACTCGTGGATGCCGGGATTACCCCGGAAACCTTCGCTGCCTCGGTACCGGCAGAGATGTACTTCGTTCGCAACGCTTTCTTGATGGGTAAATTTATCGAGGCGGTGGAAGCCGGCAAGACATACCAGGAGGTCATGCAGCTGGCACTTCATGCGCCGATACTGGCACCCGACCTACACGCGATCGCCGTGGCCGAACAACAGACAGCGAACTTCATCACCAACAATGCAGCCGATCTTGCGACGGAAGCCGGGAAACTGTGGGCGAAGAAGCAGGCCGAAACAGTGCGCAGTATGGCAATCGACTTCCACGCGAGGAAACTCAACAGGAAGGTGCTGGACCGCGACGAGAAGCAGATGCAGGGGATAGCGACACCAGACAGGCCGGTCGAGACGTGGCGACAGTTTTCGAGCGAGCTGCACCATACCATGACCGACAAGGCAAGAGACTGGGACCGAGTGGCGTTTTATGAGCTGACGGACGCACAGAAACAAGGCATGGCGCACAAGCTGCTGCAGGACGGCAACATTGATAAACTGGTCTACAAGAGACCGATGCCGGATGCCTGCGCTCAATGCAAACACCTTTTTTTACAGAAAGACGGGAAAACACCCCGGCTGTTTAAGCTGTCGCGCCTGATCAATAACGGAACAAATATAGGTCGTAAGCCGCACCCCGTCCGTGGGGGCAAAACAGTACCAGGCGGGAGAAGCGATGGTGCCGAAACACTCAAGGCCGTTGCTGGACTTGTCCACCCTTGGTGTGCCTGTGCTGGGCCGTATGAGTACACCGGGCATGAGACGTGGGCAAAACACAGAAACAGAGGTGGTTAATAAGATGGAAAAAGATATTTCATACGGAGAGTGTCACTGTGGATGCGGAGGAAAGACGAAATTCCAAAGCAGAAGCAATGCCAGGCTCGGCATCAAAAAAGGAGACCCAAACAAGTATTGTCCAGGGCACAATCCACCTCAACATGGAGAAAAACATAGCCAATGGAAAGGCGGCAACCGCAAAACAGCAAAAGGTTACAATACGATCCTGATGCCAGAACATCCGCGTTCGTGCTCCAATGGATATGTGCTTGAACATATTGTTATCGCAGAAAAAATGATAGGTGGCCCATTGCCTCCTGGAGCAGTGGTTCACCATACGGATAACAACAAAGGAAGAACCGACAAGTATGGAATAGTGATTTGCAAGAACCGGGCAGAACATCAAACGATACATCGAAAGATGATTGCATTAAAAGAGTGCGGAAACGAAGACTGGAGAAAATGTAGTGGGTGTCACGAGTACGATGACGTTGCTAATATGAAAAAACACAAGAAAAATTATTATCATGCGGATTGTTACAATAAATACCACAGGGAATGGGCAGCAAAGAAAAACGCATAACTAAAGCTATTCCAGCCGATCACGCAAAGGCACTGTCTCGATGACGGTGCCTTTTATTTTCACATCGATGGATATGCCGACAAAACCGCAAGTACACTTGAGCTGCCCACACTTGGTGCAGATCGGGCAACCGATGCAATCAACACGCTGCTGGAACTTGGCGCAGCGAAATACAGACGACATCGCTTCGTCAACCGGATCAAACCGAAGAACCTCTCCATAGCAGACGCAGTTGACCTTGAAGCGATCAACTACCACCTCCTGTCGAGGAACCACAACAGGGACACTGCGCTGCCGGAGCGAACGCACAAGATCATGACCGCAGCGGGAGCAGTAAGGTTCGTCTTCGTCAGCAGAATATGCACAGTCCGGACACAAAAGCGGCATACACCCTCCAGGGAATATGCCGCAATTATATCAGGACTATTTACTGCTGTCTATCAGATCAATAAAGGAAATCCGCCGTTAGCTCAAATCTACTGCCGTACGGGACAAGCCGAGAATCATCACATACAGGACACTTGTGCAGATGGTCATTCTCCCGGGTCAAGACATGACCACACCGCCAACACTCTCTGACGAAGCCGGCAACGTTGACAAACGGATCAAAAGGATCAGGCAACATCGGCGTCGCCATCAGAGAGTTTATAAACCAAATATTCCGACAAAGCCGAATCTATACTCTGCTGGATATCTAATAATTCGTCATAAGTCAGCATGTGCTCGCAAATGCAATCACCAAACTCACCACGAGAAGGCACTGCCAACGACAGTCGACCATTGCGGAAGCGTGCGGCAATCATGACTTTCCGCCTTTTGCCTTTGCAATGAGAGCACGCATACGGTCAGCAACACACTCGGCTGGAGCAGCAAAAGGAATGGCCTGCACGTCTGGATGTTCCAGATACTTCAAGGCAAGCTCCAGCATGCCAAGCATATTTGGTGCCTCGGAGATAAGGACGGCATCGTGCTTGTTGTAAATATGAATCATTTTGCTGCCAATTTTCACCATGTCGGACGCCGATTCAATATGGTTCCCGGTCGAACATGCGGCAAAATGGCGATACTCCCACGGTCCAGGACTATGCTTGCTCATACGGAACCCCCGGCCTTGGACAAGGCGCTACGCGCAGCCCCCACTACCACCATAGCCTTACTGATGCAAGGCATTGTTGGAAGGCCATTGACATAATCCAGCATCATTTTCAGTGCCGCCTGCAGATCGGAATTGACAGCATCGAGCCGCGATATCTCCGACTTGTGAGCCTCGTCAATGACCTCGGCGTAAACGCTCCCCGGCCTAGCCTTCGCTCTCGCAGCCTGGACCATCGGCCAAGCCTCACGAACGCAGCCCCGAGCCTGCGGAGTAAGTTCGGAAATACCGATAACCGCCAAAGCAGTGTCAGCTTCGTCACAAGCCGCATAAAGATCTGGAGCAGCAGCCAATAAATCAGCATCATCCCGAGATGCAACTTCACAGATATCAATGGCTCCGGAATGGACTACAAAGCCACATGGCTCTCCATTGGAATAAGCTTCACGAACAGACCACGAGCCAGGTGTGCGACTCATATCAAAACCCCCTTGGTATGGTCAGGCAGTAGGAACAGCCGACCAGAATCATGGCGCACGGCGTACCCACCACCAATTGCCTGTTTTATAACGTCCTGCAGCGACGGTAGGCGGGAAAACTCGGGATAGTTTTTCAGCATGTGGTTATACAGCTCTTCATCTGAAACCGACCGACCACGCCCAGCCCGTGCCTCTTTTACCGCATGATCATATTCAATAAGTGAATTGCTCATTTTTAGTACCTCTCGAAGAGCTGCTCAATTTTCTCAATCTGTTTGTCAGAAAAGGGACGGTCAAGCTTGATACGGGCCTTCATGTCCATGAGGAAGCCACACGTCCAATCATCATCGATACGGCCATACTCACACTCCAGCCAGAGCTTATCGACCATCAGTTTTATGCGCGGATCAACCATTACAATTACCTCCTTCATTCACCGGGTAAAAGCCGGGACGGTGGAATGACATCAGAACGGCTCCAGGCCAAGAGCAACACGGACATCGCCCTCGGCAGCCAAAAGAGCACGAAGCAGGTCACGCTTGTAGCAATTACAAAACGGAGAAAAAGGGTCGGTCTCCGGATTGAATAACGGGCTACAGCCAACATGCGGCATCGTGCGCAGGACTTCCGTGCGCATCTCCATCAGACGAGTGACTACCTCTTGCGGTTTCATGCGGCCTCCTGAAACAATTCTATCTGCGGCAGAGCGGATCCGCCGAACAAAGCAACGGTACGGTTGGCATCGTAGGACTTCTCGCCCTCGAACGAATCCACCACGGCACGCTCGGGAGCCGACAGCTGGCCGTAGCCCTTCGCCCCGAAGTCACCCGGCAGCCAGCCCTTGCCGCGACAGGCAACAACGTTGAAGCGCCGCAGGATGTCCTCGCTTATGAACGTGAGATGGATGGTGCCCTTCTTGTGACAAATGAATTTGAAATAGGTGGACTGCCCCGAACTGTCGCCATTGGCAAAGGAACCCGTGATGGCATTGGAAAGAGAGCGATACGGAGTACCGCCATCAAAGTAATTCATGACCTTGTCAACGTCGTCCAGGAAAGAGGCAGCGGAATAATTCAACTCCCAGCCCCGGTACCCGAGGAACGGAGACCCATAGCCGGACCGGACCGGGATAACTACTCGGCGCCCAACCTTGAAGGCGCTGTTCGTCTTCCAGCCGTTGAACATATGAACATTTTTCTCGTGAACACCCCGCTCGTAGCAGTGCCGAACGGTGAACATATCGAATAGGTCCAGGACGGCGTCCGTCAGCGTCTGCTCGTAAGAGCCGACCAGGTTAAGCATGAACTGGCGGATATTCGACTCGGTGAAGTCCATATGGCAATGCGACACCAGAGCATCCTCAAACTCTCGGCGTTTTTTCTCAGTCAACTTGGCCTTGAAGTCTTTAAGTTCCAACGTCCGACGCCAGAAGCAGGTGCGGACAGATTTTAGAAGAGCATTGACCTGGTTTTGCATGAGAGTGGTGAGGTCGTCCGAAGAATATGACTTGTCGTTTTTGCCACAATCGTTTAGCGAGAGATACTGGCCAACCTTCCGGTAATTGCGATAGAACCCGACTACGGTGTCAGTGCCAACCCGGATGATATCGTCGTACTCAAGGACCAGCTCGGCGATCGTTTTGCCCGTGGACACCTCATGCTTATCCGCAACCGTCTGATGAGCCCGAGCCGAGTGATCGTCGCAGCCAGCAAACAGATCATCCTCAACCTTGCGGTCGATTACGATGTTTATCAGGGCAACCTCAACAGAGGTCTTACGCTCGGCAGCAAGAAAGGCATTCTGAATAAATTCAATCTCGGCTCCAGACTCTTCCAGTCGGCGCACGAGCAGCTTGCGGTCATTGGTGTGAGGATTACGGAGCGTCTCGGCGTTTAGAAGGAAGATGATCTGGCCTCGATACATAATATCGAGAGCCTTGAGCAAGTGCTTGTCGCCGTCGTCGAACGGAGGATTGGCGATGATCAGATCAAACTGGTCAGCACCCGAGTAGGCTAGAAAATCGGAGTCGATCAGACTGAGCCCCTTACCCCGGAGGGTCGCCTGTAAGTCCGGATTGATCTCGATCACAGACAGTTCGGCGGCATGACTGCCGGAGTATTTCCAGCGGGAAGAAACGCCTTCCGCCAGGTCTCCTTTGCCGGCAGACGGCTCCAACACCTTGCGCGGATGGCCCTTAATCTTGAAAACCATCTTCTGTACGAGTGCAGCCGGTGTAGGATAGAAACTTTTGTTAGACAACATCAAAAAACCTCCAAAATTAGATATGCGCTACAGTACAATTACGACTCAACGCGATCATGCAAAGGGATGGGATAGTTTGCCGGGAAACGGCCATCGGACGTCCAGATGAAACAACCGCCCATCATAGAATGCGAGGCACCAAACTCCACCGGCTTTGCGAAGACATGTTCCCGATCTTCGGTAAGCTGACGCTTGCAGAGATGCACGGCAGGCGCATCGTCAGACGGTTCAAAGACACCATCGATGTCTTCTCCAACCAAAGTAACCTGACGAACCCGCGACGAGATGCCACCAGCAGAAAAATTACCAGATGGATTCTGGTAGATCGAACAACGCAAGCCTTTCATGCGACACCTCCAGACCGTACGATCTTCACATCAGAAAGCGGGACCAGCACAATGCTATCGACGTAACAGACCTTCGCCAGAACTTCCTGTGAGGAATTGCGACTATGAGTCATGCCATAAAAGACACCCTCTCCAGCAGGAGTCGATACCAAAATTTCTGCCTCGGCATAGAACTGCTGTTCTGCCGTTCGCTTGCCAATATTTACCGTTGATTTAGCCACAAATGCCCCCGTTTACCTGTGATGGTTGATTCAAAACTGCATAGGGATCGCTACACATAGCCCTCATCGCAATGAGTGTTGGGCACCCAACCAAGTCGCCTTGGTCGGCCTCCATTTCTGACTCCGATGATCATCCCGATACCCCATGTAGCACATACCCTCAACGCCACCCTTACCCGGACTGCCCAAGATCTACCCTTACCACCGGACTTTCACCTGATCATGTAGTTTGTGGCTGTGCTCTCGATCAATTCTGTTTTCCGCTGGAGTTTTTACACCTCTCGGGACCAGCTACCGTCAGATTCGTCACATATACTCTTTGCGCGTAGATACCGCTCCGACCATCATCTTCCCTATGCAGTTTTCAAAGAACCATCAGAATACACATACCCAAAGGGTTAAACCTGAAATGATACGGCAAACAATTTGATATACGCCACAGCATAGCATAGTATTATTGCTACGACCACAGTGGAGGCAAGGATGATCAAACACATCACGCAATTCTTCTACCTCAGAAAATCACAAATGAGCCTGTTCGACTACCAGCCGCCCAAGCATGAAGAAGTCCATACGGTACACGCAGGCACACGACACCTCGCGTCAGGGGCCATCGCACAAGTCGCAGAACACCAACGCAAGGTGAAGGTACGAGGCAAAGAAAGCTCCGAGCCGAAACATGGCGAAAAGATCTACTACCGCACCCCGGAGATGAACCGCAAAAAGCGCGGACATATCGTCGGTGGCAGCCACGAGACCGGATACGAAGTTAAACCAGTACGCGAAGGATACACACTAAACCCTCCGCATATAAAAGATATTAGCCGAGACCACATCTGGACAGAAGAAGAGCATACGGCGGAGAAAGCACCAAAGGGCACAGGTGGCCGTGTGACGGCAGAGGAAAGCACACGCAGGGCGCTGGTCGGGATGGAACGCATTGGCATGCCAGAGGCGGAGATATTGCAGCACCCGGCCATAGTTGACAGAATGAAAGGGACGCTCAAACACCTGGCCAGCAGAAACGGATATAACCCGAACTACGTTGTCGCCAACGGAGTGCTCCACAACGATGACCCGGCAGCGAACGAACTGTACAGCGAATACATCACGGCGGCGATCGGAGCCCTGAGAACATCCGGAACCAACGCCAGCGATGCCGACATACAGGAGTTCAAGAATTATCTGGCCGGCACCGCATCAGAGAGCAACGTCGCCAAAACGATAGCCCGTACCGGCAAGACGGCGGCCATGCGCCACCTGATCACCAACAACGACCGACTGAAGGAAGAACAGTCATACGACACCCAGGGTGAAGACGATTACGAAACAGGCATGCGCGATATCGCAGCAAAAGCCGCAGTAGGACCAGCCAACGAATCGAACGCAGCTAAACAAGAAGGACTCGCAAACGGTATCGCAGAGCAGCTGGACGCACTCGACGACCCGATTGCATCCGCCATAATCAAAATGAAATTCGGCCTTGGTCGGTTCGACCACGGATACAAAGAACAGGATATCGCGGCAGCGCTCAACCGGACAGGTGTTCGATCAGAAGCAGTAGACAGATGGGACGCAGCGGCGGTCAAGTCGCATATGCAAACGGCGCTGGTACGACTAGCCAGGACCAAGGGAGCCAAGGAGCTGCTCGGCTTCCTCAAAAGCCTGCGGGAAGAGACCACGCTCAGAAAGTCGGCAAGCATCCACCAGAAGACCATCTGTGTGGACTTCGACGGAGTAATTGCCGATTACTCGCAGGGATGGCAAGGGGCCGAGACGTTCGGAGAACCGTTGCCGCAAGTCTCGGCAGCCATGCAGGCACTTAAGCAAGCGGGATGGAAAATCATCATTTTCACCACTCGGCAGGAAACACCGGCACTGCGAGGCTATCTCGGATTTAACGACATCCCATATGACGAGATCAACAAAAAAACCGATCAACCAGAAGACAGCAACGACGGAAAGCCAATCGCGGACGTGTATCTCGACGACCGGGCCATCCGGTTCAATAATTGGGAACAGGCGCTGATGGATATCGACATATTCACCAAGAGCCTGAGAGCCGACAATCTCATGGATCGGTCCATGCTGATCAAGTCCCACGTAAAGCAATATACCAGGCAGGACGGCTCGGTAGTGCAAGAGCACGACGACAAACGTGTCAAGAAGCACCAGGACGTGCTCAAGCACCAAAATGAGCATGGAGAAGAGATACACTCGGGAGCCAAACTGAAACACGGCGATCAGCTGGCCGAACACCTCAAGAGCCGAGGCTGGAAAGAGCGCGAAGTCCATCAGGTGAAGCCAATCGAAGGGCACAAGGGCGGCAAAAAAGAAGACATGCCGGAGCATGAAGAGATCAAGGCGAAGAACCGGGAGAACGGAGCTCTACAGACAGCCGAACGCGGCATGAAGAAGATGCGCGAAGCCGCAGCAGCCAGCGACGACCCAGTCTCAGTACTCAAGAACATAAACACCAGCCGGAGCAACACCTACACGGCGGCCATTGACGACTACCGCGAGAAGCTGTTGAAGCACTACGGTCACCAGGTCGATCGCGACAGCACCGCGACGAAATACGAGAAAGACGGCCACTCCATAATCATGTCGAAGGATAGCGACGGCCACACGGTACACTTCGCCGGTGGCGACCCGAGCAAGGACAAAGAGCAGATATCCAGCCTCCAGGGCAAGAAGGAAGTCCAGAGCGTGGACACCGGCAAGAAAGAGCCTAAGTTCGTCATGGGCAAAGAGAACAAAGCCTACACGGCCAAGATGAACGAGGTCAGCAGTAAGTATGCGCTGGTGGAATCCGACGACTTGACGACCTCCCACACCATCCAGGGACATATCAACAGAGCTTACCCTCAAGAGATACAGCCCCGAGAACGGGAACGCCTATCGAGCCAGATGCAAATGGCAAACATGATGAACGATATCAAGCCGGAACTTTTCGGTGCCGGTTCAATGGCTGCTCATGGCGCTCCAATCGTCGGCAAGGATGGAGCTGTCGAAAGCGGCAATGGTCGCACCATCGCCCTGACGGAAGCGTACAAGCGCGGACTGGCGGATCACTACAAGGAATGGCTGAAAGGCGAAGCGGACACGTTCGGCATAAAGCCGGAAGATGTCGAGAAGATGAAAAACCCGGTACTGGTCAGAGTCCGCAGCGATGACGACAAAAATACCGACCGGGCAGAGTTTGCCAGAGAAGCCAACGACACCGGCAACCTCGGCTCTTCGCCAGCAGAACAGGCATGGAATGACTCGGCCAGAATCGACGACAGCCTGCTCAAGAAGTTCGCGGTCGACGAAGACGGTGAAATCTACAACGACGAAAATATGGACTTCATCAATGGATTCCTCGACAAGCTGGGCAAGAACGAATCAGCCGGCCTGCGCGATGCTGACGGCGACCCGAACAAGAAATGCATCGAGCGGATCCAGAACGCGGTCTTCACGAAAGTATACGGCAGCTCCATGCTGACCGAGCTGCAAGCCGAGAGCGCCAAGCCGAAGATCAGGAACATACTCAAGGCGCTGAACGGGTGCGTCGGCGACTTCGCCCAGATCAAAGGCCATGACGACCTGGACGTGGTGCCGGACATGATGGAAGCGATCGAGTACACACTGGCACACCAGAACCAGAGTAAGGCAGAGCTGGAGCACACTCTTAAAAACGCTGGCTCGCTGGACTTCACCGGAGACACCCCGAAGTTCAAAACTGATCACTCCGTTGACATGATACTGGCGATCAGCGACCGAGCCGGATCTCGCAACAGGTTGGAAAACGTCTTCCGAGCCATCAGCAACGGCATCAAAAACGAGGTTGCCAGCCGGGAAAACCCCGAGGTGGACATGTTCTCGGGACCAGCGGAGCCAAAGAACAAAGAGCAGGTCGTAAAGCAGGCTCTTGACAAGGTGAATAGTTCCGATGATGGTGTGAAAAAGTCATTACAGCGGCCAGCCTTAACACACCTGATAAAATCGCACGGAGGAAGCAATGGCGGAATTAAGCGACGAGGAAAAGTACAAGAAGAAGTCGGAACTCTTGAAAAAAGCTCTTGCGGATGCGGACACAATGGATGTTGCGGACAAGAAGAAAGCTGCAGCTGCAAAGTCCAAAAAGAAGAAACCCAAGAACAAACGAGAGCAGGCAGGCAAGGACGAGTCAGCAGCGAAACCGCAGCCGTTCGGCTCCTGAAATCGCACGTCACAGCCTACGACCGCACGACTGCATCCGGGGCACTTGCACACATCGATGCCCACGAAGACAGCCGAGTGAAGCGTTACGCAATCAAGCTGGCACGTACCGAGAGCAGCCACCAGCTCCATAAACTGCGACAGGAACGGTTCGCCCACCTCCCCCACTGGGGCACACTGGATGATCACACCAAGCAGCGGATACTCGATGCAGAAGAAGAGGTCCACGGAGCCCACACCCATTGGGAAAAATGGAAAGAAGAAAACATGCCGGCCAAAGAAAACAAAGAGCCCATGGCCGATCATCTCCCGGGTGATCACTCAGGACTACTGCAAGTGAGGTTATTTAAGGGAAGGAGACGTGAAATGTACCTGATCAAGTCGAAACGACCAAAGGGCGACGGAAGCCCCAAAACAGTACAGGAGCCAGTCAGGAAAAGTTGTGCCCTCTCTGTAGCGCATATCTTACGCAAGTCACAGCACTCCGATCATGCTGCATACACTCGCACCACAGCATCCGGAGCAACAGCGAATGTCGCGCAAAAAGGGCAACCTCACCATGAGATGGTCAAGGAACTTCACGACGCATTCGAGCGGCACGATAAAAAAGGTCGCGGCGGCATGGGGATAAACACCGACCACCCGGATTATTCGACCCCCGAAAAATACGCCAAAACAGCTAAAAACATCCTTAAATACAAAGGTCATGAACGGCTCGGCAAGCAAGGCTCGGCAGAAGTCGGCGCCATGCTCGAACGCCACATTAAACAGTTGGAGGCATAGCATGGCAACCTGCTTTCGGTGCCCAGTTACAAAAGAGAAGCGTTGCGACGGATCCTGCGGACTCGGATGCAATAATTGCCCAGGAGAAAAGAAACAATGACACCCATATACCAGACAATCGTCTGCGTTGGTACCGGAGACTGCCAGCGAGCGGTAGTTGCCAGCTTATTTGATCTCGAAATTGACCAGGTGCCGAACTTCCGCAAGTTTCCGGAACGCGGCTGGTTTGACGTGTACTGGTACTTCCTCTACGCCATGGGATACGAATACATCGGGTGCTTAATGCCGGACAAAGATCGGTTGGAGCTGACAGACAGCGTAGACGGTTACTTCGAGGCCTGCGTGGCAAGCAAGACGTTTGAGAACGCCACTCACGCGATAATCATCGACCAGAATGGCGTAGTGGTCCACGACCCAAACCCGAACAAGCTGTGGCAGGGAATTAACGTATTGGAAAGCGGAGAATTAAAATATTGGTACGCGATACGGAAGAGACAACCGAAGTAAGTGAGAACCCATGCTTCGGAGAACAATGCCGAGGCTGCAAGGATTTCTTTTGCTGCCCCGAACATTTCCCTGTTGGATGCTGGGACTGAAAATAACGGAGGCGACGCATGGAAGCACAGCTCTGGTTTTATAAAGCTCCGGGCAAGTTTTTTGACAAGGTGATCAGGTGGTGGACGAAAAGCCGGTACAGCCACGTCGAGATTGTAGTGGGTGGGATAGCCTGTGCCGCCGACGCCTGGTCAGGAAAAGTCCGAACCGCTCCAGTAACGACTTTTAACCGGGACAACTGGGATGTGGTTGAAGTTGAATTACAGAAAGATGCGCCATGGCTTCTCAATCAAGTCGGCAAGGGTTACGACTGGCTGGGAATCCTTGGACTTATTACGCTTGGATTCGACGACCCCAGTCGCTGGTACTGCTCTGAGCTGGCAGCCGCAGCAATGGGCTTAAGCCCAAGACAGGTATCGCCAGGGGAACTTTACAGCAAGGTAAGCGGAGACATCGCATGATAGAAGACAAAAAAAGTATCAAGCACCTACCATCACTGATCAAATCCCGCCAGCTCCATGGCAGGGTCAACTTCAATGGTCTCCCGATCAGCATCGAGACCGGACGCAGCCGATGTCGCGAATGGCACAATCCGCAGGACGGCAGCCAGGGCATGAGCAGAATGTCGCTACCATACGGTTACATAAGAGGCACGCTGGCCACAGACGGAGATGCAGTAGACGTCTTTGTTGGGCCAGATCCCTCCGCAAATTCCGAGGTCTATGTAGTCCATACAACCAGAGCCCCGGATTTCACTGAGTACGACGAAGACAAGTGTTTCGTCGGCCTGAACACGCCTGGAGAAGCTGTCCGGGCCTTCCACGCATCCTACAGCGAGCCACGGTTCTTTGGCAGCATGAGTATCTGGCCGTTCGGTGAATTCAAAGAAGCACTGACCAGCATGAAGGGTAAAAAGTTGCAGAGTGGGAACCAGTATATTCCGCCTACAGAATCCGACAACGGCATCAAAACAGGTCCGGGACGGCTTTTCAGAGAAGACGAACTCCGAGACAGAGCCCAGCGAGCCATTGACGAGGCATCGGTGAAGGCCGGACGTCCTCTGACGGCAGAAGACCTGCTGGCTGCCGCAAGGCGAGGAATGCCGCAGGAACTTAAAAAGTCCGGTGAAGCTATGTGTAAGCAGTTGGGCGACAGCATGGGCATTGACTGGAAACGGTACAACCTGGACGAATTCTGTGACGGCATGTTCGACGAGCAAGAGCATGCCGACGTTGTGGACCATGATGAGACCAAGATCGCCAAAATCGTATTGGTACATCTCGACGAGGATCCGCACTACTACTCCAAGATGGCAGAGGTCAAGAAGATGGGCCTACTCAAAGCTAGAGCCGGGATCCGTTACTAATGCCACTACGCAAAGCAGAAATCACCAGGCATGCCTGGCTGCGCTTCCTGAAGAGATGGGAAAGCGAACCACCGCCATGCTACCGGACCGAACTTGACCGCCTCATAGCTACAGCAGAAGAGGTAGACCTTGGCTACGGAGCAGCCATCAGAACCATCAAGAACGGGTTTACGCCAGCCCGATACTTCGTCGCTGAGTACTGGCGGTTCGTCACGGACGAGGATGTGACAAAGATCATGACAGTCGAGCGACCGTACATGACCAGCAAGCGACCAAACAGAAGGATTAAAGACAAAAAGCGATATGGTGGAAAACCGTAAGCAAAATGTTTGACATACGCTACAGCGATATTTAGAATCAGAACAAATGAACAAAGCCCCGAAGCTGATATATCTGCTCCGAAAGAGCAAACAGGCAGAAACGGCGGCAATACCAGTGCTTAAAAGAGATGATTTCCCGCTCTGTTTTTACTTCAAAGGGCAGGAAATAAACATAACGGTAACACCAAAAGGCAACATCGAAGTTACGAAACAACGCTTGACAGGCGCAAACGGCGAATAGGCAACTACGAGTCAGCGCAGTTATAGGCGGCATCTGGGTAAACCCGGAGCCGTCTTTTTGTGTTCTAGGGGCAGCAGATGGAAGAAACCGACAACCAAGTCCTGTTTGAGTTACCGATCGAGATGGAGCTACGCAAGAGCGCAGGTGGAGATCGCCGTATCGTTCGCGGATACGCATCCACCGAAAGCATGGACCAGGACGGTGAAGTTATCTTGCAATCCGGAATCGACTTCGGACCGCTTATGAAATCCGGATACCTGAACTATGACCACTACGCCAAGTGCCTCAAATGCGGACACATCCATGCACTGTCCAAGTGCCCGAGCTGCGGAGTAGTCAAAGGCGCCAAGATGCCGATCATCATCGGCTATCCCACAAGAGCTGAGATCAGAGACAAAGGCCTATGGGTAGAAGGAGAACTGCTCAAACCCACCGGAGAAACCACCAGCGAGCAGACCAAGCTGGCCGACGAGATGTGGGAGCTGGGGCTCGCGTTTCAAAAGTCCGGAGGCAAACGAGCACTGGCGTATTCGGTAGAAGGCGGAGTGCTGCAGCGCAAAGGCAACAAGATCGTGAGGTCGGTAGTTTGCAATCTCGCAGTGACACACAAGCCGGTTAACGAGGATGCCACCATAGAGCTCTTCCGTAAGTCGTTCTGCTGCGGCAAATGCTCACCAGATCACCCGCTCTATACCCCAGGGCACAGCTGTGGAGCACATGCACCTATGAGCAAAGAAGACGTCGAAGATCTGAATAAAGCGATGTCCACTACGTCAGCCGGACCACTCATGCTGGAAAACCTCGACAGAGGCATGAGCGGCATCCTGTACGGCAACAACACGGACTGCGGATGCTTTAACTCAGCCGGGAAGTTCAACGGTGGTCTGACCGGGGCCGTCGAACATATGCAAAAATGTCAGGGATATTCAAAAGGCCAGAGCATCAACTTCCTGCGGAAAGCAATACATGGTGCCCAATACAGGCCAGACCTCGCAGCGTTAGTAAAGGCAGCGGGAATTTTACATAAACCGTAAGCAGCAAATCAAAAGGAGGAAACGCGAATGAGTGTAGAGAATCAAGAAGCCTTAGATAAGGCGATGGAAGAGCTTGATGATCTTGAAAAGTCCGTCAAAGAAGAGCCCAAAGACGAACTGGACGAGTTGACCAAGTCTCTGGAAGAAGAACTCGGCGATGAGTTGACCAAAAGCCACAAAGAGCCGGACGGTGACGAGGACGACAAAGGCGCAGAGCCCGTTGGCGAAGAAGAGGGAGATGGCGAAGGTGAAGCCGACCTCGACAAATCCACGCAGGACGAGAACTACGATGAAGAGCTGGTAAAAGCCAGCGATGCGTTCGCGTCTCTCGAAAAATCGGTCCAGGAGATGACGGTAGGCCTTGCCGGCGAAGTTGACTCGCTGAAAAAGTCTGTCGCTGCTCTGCTGAATTTGAACATCAAGCAGGCCAAGGTGATCGCATCCCTTGCCAAATCTCGCCATGAAGATATGGAACGCATCGAGAAGTCGGTAACCGAACTCGGAGCGAAACCACTATCTCCCGGCCAGGCTAAGTTCGGCATCGGCGGTGTTGAAGTGGTGGAGGAACTCACCAAATCAATATCTGATATTTCAGAATCGCTGACAAAAGCAGTACAGGCAGGGCAGGTAGACGCTCGTCACCTGTCGATATTCGGCACTTACAAAGACGTTGGCCGTCTCCCCGACGACGTCAAAAAAATAATCGGTCTGTAAAGCACCGTACAACAAAAGGAGGAACACCCAAATGGAAGTACAAAGTTACGATCAGATGTTGAAAAGCGGTGGCTACAACCAGACCGGTGACGGTATCGTCGACGACCTGCGCAAAGCACTCGCAACCACCAACAGCGGTCCCGGAGGCATTCAGTCCGGACCACTCATGCTGGAAAACCTGGATGCAGTGATGACAGAAGTACTCATCACCGAGCAGCACTTCAAGCTGTTCAACATGCTCCCCAAGGTTCCCAGTGCGCAGCCTTACTACGAGTACAACGTCCACAAAGGCTTCGGTTCCAACCGCAGCGGTGGCGCTGGCTTCCGTCAGGGCGGGGCACCAAAGGGCGGAACCTCTACGTTTGAGCGTAAAGGTATCTACAACAAGTTCCTCGGCGTACTCGGCGGGATCACTCACCAGATGCTGATCACTGGACAGAATGGCGGCGCTTTCGAAGACCCCACCGTCCGCGAGAACCGTGACCGCACGCTGGAGCTTCTCGAAAAAGTAGAGCGTGAATTGGTGTTCGGCCAGTCTGCAATCAAGGACGAGAACGGCGAAGAAGTAAACTTCGACGGGCTCTTGGCTGCACTGACCGCTGCCAACTCGGCGAACGTAATTGATATGAAGGGCGCTCCCCTGACTTTCAATGAACTGGACGTTGCCGCCCAGTCCCTGGTAACCACCGGCAAGCAGGCCAGTGTCAACGGGTACAACGTGCTGCAGTCGGCACACGTAACCGCAGGATTGAACCAGCAGTTCGCATCCCGCAACATGGTTCGCTTCAACAAGGACGGCGGACAGCAGCCGACGTATTCCTTGGGACAAAACCTTGACGGATACGATACGCAGTTCGGTCGGTTCAATTTCGACTACTCCATTCTGCTCCAGGAAGTCGAAGCTGCCGCACCTTTGGCTGCCGCACCGGCTGGCGTTCCTGCCGCACCAGCAATCACAACCCAGCCAGCAGCAGCCGACGACGCTGCCGGTCAGCACCTCGCCGCCACATATTACTACACAGTGGCCGCGTTCAACGACACTGGCGAATCCCTCGGGACCATTACCAGTGCCATTGCAGTACCTGATGCCACCACAAAGGTGACCATCGTAGTTACCCGCCTGGCCGGCGCTACTGGATACCGCATCTATCGCGGTAAGCTGGCAAACGGTTCTGACGCGAAATGGATTGCCAAGGTTGCGCAGACCGCTTCCGGCGACCTGACCTTCGTTGACAAGGGCGAATGGAGCACTGTGGATGCAGCCGGTAAACCTTCTGACGGCATCGCACTGGTGATCAAGCCGGACGCACGCGACATCGCCATCGCTCAGATGACACCGCTTATCAAAATGCCGCTGCCACAGGTAGGCACAACCTTCCCGTTCATGCTGCTGCTGTACATCGTTTCCGTGATCAAAGCTCCTGAACGAGTGATGATCTACAAAAACTGCGGTACATACACTGCGCCATAAGTGTAGCGTATATGTAACAAGGCGGGAGGCTTAACGGCCTCCCGCTTATCAAATCACTCCAAGGAGCTTTTATGTCAAAGACCATCGAAATAGCATCCCGCCACAAAGGCAAAATTGCCACAAAGGTAAAAGGCGAATCCGTAACGGTCGAATTCAAAGAGACTGACACACCCGACGTGTTTCTGGCCATGTGCGACAACGACGAAGCCGGCGCATTTCTCTCAATCGGCCTGCCCGACTATTGGAAGCCAAAGGTCGATGCAGACGGCGGCAAAGAATCAGATGCCAAAATCGCAACAGCAGCCGAGATGATTGAGAAGATCAGGGCAGCCATCACGGTCGAAGAGATTGAAGAGCTGATTGCGGAAGAAGCACGCATCAGTGAAAACCCTCGCAAGAGCGTCATGGACGAAGCCGCAAAACGCAGCAAAGCACTCGCGAAGTAACTGAAGTAACCCATATAACCAGGAGGTGTCGCAATGGCAACACGAACAACACGGACATTCGGATCAAACAAGGCAGCATATGGAGCAGAACTGGTCGCTATGCGCGAAGAGTTCAACAAGCTGGTGGATGAAGTCGAAGAACTGAAAGCAGCATATTCAGTCCACACACACAGTGCTGTCGCCACAAAAGCCCCGGACGGTTCTTCTGGTACAGGTTTCACGCCAGCGTTTGTCGCTGTTGACGCCAAGAAGATCGCATAAATGGCACTTACCGGGGTCGGCATATATCTCAACCGAGATGAATATTCCCGATACGAGGCTCCAAGGTCGGTGGTGAAGGCGAGGATCGTACCCTCTCCCGCCATCGACCTGGCCTCGGAGCCAGTAGTTATTTCCCTGGAAAAGAAAGGCGTCCCGCTGGCTACCCAGGCCATCGTATTCAGCGGAAGCGCAGCCAAGGGGATTGTCGTAGAGTTCGATCTGGCCAACATCAATGATGCAGACGGGACAACGCATATCAACCGAGGCGACTACAAGATCACAGCGACACAAGGCGATCTGACTTCGGTCGCTGCGTTCAAAGTGTCCATCATCACGGCAGACGAAATGCGGCGGACCTACTGCCAGGGTTTACATCTGGTGTCCGGATACAAACTGATGCCGAAGCGGCAGCCTGCCGTCGTGACCGGAGTAACCATCACGGGCGTATCCAAGGGCACCAAGAAGGGCGTCGTTGGCCTTGAATATAAAGCCACAGGCAACACACTGACTTGGGGCAAGGGTACACCAATCCCTATCACCAAAAACAGCACCAGCGAGATCCTGTTGGACGCCACCGGCAATTATTGCGAGGTGGACGTGGATTTCTTCTCGCTACCATCCGCTGATGCCGCCGAAGGGATCCTGCTCGACCAAGAAGAACTGGCCGATGGCTTCCTGCAGAGCGAAATTGAAAAGGCCACTCAGGAAGTCGAGAGCATGCTCAAGATATTCTTGGAGCCAACCCGAGTAGCAACCGAGCCGTACTATTCCAATCCGGAACAGGGGGAATATTTCGACTCGAAAGCGGTACCGCTCACTTTTTACGAGAAGGATTTTAACAAACGCGGCATGGGGTGGCACCTCGACCTTCCATATCATCAGGTAGGCAAAGTGACAGACCTCGTGGGTTACATCGGTAACACCAGGGCCATGGAACTGAAATCAGGCGCACTGACCGTCAACCGCAAGAGCGGGAACGTGGATGTCCTGCCGTACAACAGCCAGTACGCACAATACTGGACATTCTTCATGGGCATAAACTTCTGGGGCGTGCGCGAATTCATCGCCGATTTCTGGCGGTACAAAGCCATTCTCGGCATAGACGAGAAGATCCCGGCAGAGATAATCAAGATGGTCGGCTACACCTCGGCCATATCGATCCTGACTACCGCAGAGCAAGCGTGGCGATCAGGAATGACCAGCGAAAGCATCAGCAAGGACGGTGTCAGTAGAAGCCAGAGCTACAACGCAAAAGGCGTCTACGACACCGCCATCCAGGAATACAAAGACTGGAACAAAACCAATCTGCCGCGACTGCGCAACCTGTATCGCGGTATCTCGTGCGTGGTGCTGTGATGCCAATTCCAATCGACGCCGTTGATAACTTTGTAGCCGAAGAAGGAGAGCAGGTCCGGCACCTGATTGGCCTGCGCTGTTTCTGCCATGATGCCAGTGGCCAACCAAACCCGAACTGCATGGAACACGAAACAGGCGGTTGGCTGTATGCAGAAGAAAAGATTATCACGGGATTGGTGACCGATATCAGCCAGCGGCGAGAGCTGATGGAAACCGGAGTATTCATGCCGGGAGATTGCGTCTTTTCCCCACTCACATCAGACACCGTGAGCGAGGGAGACAAGATAATTTTTATGTGGCCACTGCCATACGGCCAGGGCGATCCACTGGTAAGAGGAGCAGGAATATCCGACAAACTCTATTACGAGGGAGTCAGCGGCATATTCTGTATTGACGAAAACAAACAGAAGTACGTTGAAGGAACCGACTTTAGACTATCAGGCAAGAATATTGCCTGGGACTGGTCCGGCAAAACCGGCATCAAACCAGCAACCGCCATCAGATATACGATCAAGTACCGGGCATACATCGAATGGCTGGTATTTGTGCCACCAATTGAGAGAATTACCCACGGAGACGACCTCGGCAGCAAGGTCATGTTGCGCAAGAAACACCTCATGGAGTCGAGATGAACGATACCCCAAACATAGAAGCAGCCGTTGAGAGAGCAGCAGGATTCGTCCAGGCTCAATGGCAGCAGGCTGTGATGGGGATACAAACCATCCCCGGTATGCTCCCGGTTCAAAATAATATCGGTCTGCGACGCATCTATTCCGACAGCATCGTCACCAGAGATCAGTTGACCCAAGGCAACAGCATCAGCCAGCAGGTCGTCGCGACATCAAAAGTTGCGGAGCAGCTGGAAAACGGTTGCGCTCCATTCGACATGAAGCCGGCACTCCTGAACGGACCAAAGGCACGAATCGGGAAGAACGGCAGATACAACATCATCCCGTTTCGGCAAGGCACAGGCAACGGAAGTTCGCCAAACAGCAACTTCCCGGCAATGCCGAAGGACGTCTACAAACAGGCAAGAGCACTCAAAGCGAGCGTCAAGCAGGGCAACGCCATCAAGTGGGGCGGCAGGCTCACGGGTACCGAGACTCAACACGCACCAGGGAAGAACCCGACAAGCGGTTATCAGCACAAGAACGGCAGATTCGAGGGGATGGTAAGGATCGAGAAGACCTACGCCAAGGCCACTCAAAACAAGTATATGACTTTCCGAATTGTCAGCGACAAGTCAGCTCCCGGGTCATGGATACACCCCGGATACAAGCCGCATAATATTGCCGGAGCGGTATCTGCTTTTTGCAAGCCAGCAGTAGAAGCCATGGTGCAGCAGGCAGCGGTACTTGACCTCCAGACCGCAACAGTAAGCATGGGAACAATATAATGGGATTCCCGAACGTAGATAAATATCTGGTGAAACTGTTCTTCGAAAAGTTTGCGGCAGCGAAAGCGGATGGCGGGTTTGCGATCAATGACACTTTCGACGATTTGGACGCAGGAGAGATTGCGGAAATAACCGCCTACATCACCCGTAAGACTTTTACGGGTGATCTCCGCAAAAGAGACGACGGACAGGTATACATCCTTCCACACTTCCCGCTGCTGGATATGCCGCTCCCGCAGATCGGAATCAGCCTTGGTCAAGAGAACACAGCAGATAAGTTTCTGAACGATCTATTGGGCGAGTCACAGCCATACCCTGCAACCGGAACTCAAACCCACTGGGACATCCCGAAAGGATATGTCGCATCAGCAATATACCGGGTCGATGTGGTGACCGCAACAATAGACGAAGCGATTTGGCTGGCACGATTGGTACAGAGATTCATCTGCGAAGCCCAAGATTCACTGGCCGGCATAGGGGCATATGAGATTGATATCACAGTCGCAGACCTCAAGCCGGAACAGGAGCACCTGCCTCAGACAGTCTTCAACCGAGCAGTGCAGATCAGCTGCAAAGTACAGAATTCGTGGACCAAGCGTGTGCCAATCGGTAATTACGCAACCGGCACCAACGTTCAGATTTAAATTAACTGTAGCGTATATCAACATCAAGGAGGAAACATCATGGCAAAAGCCGATGCAACAACAGAATCTGCTCCAACGCAAGAACCAGCCACGGAAGTATCTGAGTTCCCGGTAACCCTGGAAGAGTTTTTGAGTGAAATACCGAAAGCCCGGGTCGAGACAAAAGCGGCATTCACCCACCTGTGCCAAGCAGAGAAGATCAACGGCAGGAAATACAGAAGCGAATGGGCAACATTACTCGGACTGTTCGAGACCATGCCGACAGCATTGACATGGGCCGAATGGCAAATAAAAGGAGGTAAGTAACAATGGGCAAAGGAGTTCTCTGGAACGGTAAATACTACCTGATCCCCCAGGCTGCCAGCCGCATCGATTCGTCGGCACTGGCCAACAGTCCACTTGGTGGGGCAAACAAGGTAGCGATTCTCGCGGAAATGGTCGGGCTTATCCCGCCAGGAACCGCCATCAAAATCAACAGCCCATCGCTGGTGAACCAGCTGGTTCATCCCGACTCGGCAGAGGCACGGCTGGGCGCACAGTTGCTGTTCGATCCATCGCCAGGCGCACAGGGAGCCAGCGAAGTCTATCTGATTCCGGTAAACCCTGCGACAGCATCGAGCAAGACATTCAAAGATGCTGCGGTTGCTGACGTGCTCACGCTGACCAGCTACCTATTCGGCCAGACAGCCAACCAGGTGAAAGCCAAAATCGAAGCCGGGACCACAGGCAAGAAGGTCACAATTCAGTACGTCGACAATGCTGAAATTTTCGACAACCTGACCAAGGACTCGTTCAGCATCCAGTACACCGGAGCCGCCGCGTCCTGCACCATGACCGTAAACATCTCTGCCGCCACGCACCTGCTGACCACCAATGCAACAGCCGTGGCCGCTGACAACCTGAATCTCGACCTGAACTCCTTCACAACCATTCAGGCACTGGTAGACGCCATCAACAGCTTCAACGTTGCCGGAGTGGCGAAGTACACAGCTGTTGCAACCACAAAACAGCCAAAGACTGACCTATCCATTCAGCTTGATACGGTAACCACACAGGACGTCAAGACAGCAGCGTTCACAGCCAAATCCGACCTGCAGGCGATCGTGGATGGCATCAACAAACTGTCAGGATACGTGCTTGCCTCACGCAACACTGACGCCGGCACGATCCCGGCAAATGTTGGCTGGACTTTCCTGAATGGTGGCTCGAATGGCACGACCACCAACAACGATTGGCAGGCAGCCTTCGACCTGCTGAAAACCATGAAGATAGACCTGATTGTGCCGATCACGTCTGCAGCGGCAATCCATTCCATGGCAGACGCGCATTGCGCCTATATGAGTGGTCCAAGCGGCAAATCAGAGCGTCGTTGCTTCGTTGGCGGAGCACTCCAGAGCTGGGTTAGCGAAGCAGCCCGTCTCACGGCAATCGCCGCATTACAGACCGCAGTCAAGAATCTTAACAGCGACCGGACAATGCACGTCGGCCTCGGTGCCAAGTTTTATGACCACGATGGTAATATCAAGCTTTATCCGGGATACATCACGGCATGCATGTATGCCGGACTTGCAGGCGGCAGCTCTCCGGTTGAGCCGCTTACCCGCAAATACCTGCGCTGCCTCGGGCTCGAAGTGGAGCTCCGCATCTCCGAGATCGAAACCCTGCTCGAAAGCGCCGTGGCAATCCCGATCCCCGATGCAGTGCAAGGAGCAGGATATGTAATCAGCCGCCAGCTCACCACCTGGAACCAGAACGACGATCTGTACCGTATCGAGTTCTCGGTTGGCCGTGGCGCCGACTACATCGCCAGAGAGATCCGCAACCGTCACGAGCTGTTGGTGGGCAAGCCAGGCACAGAAAGCCTGGACATCACCATCGTCAACCTGACCAATGCCGTCCTCGAGGCTGCAAAACGGGAAGAATACATCCGTTACTTCGACCCGAAAAAAACCCAACTGCGAGTGGATGGAACCATCCGCTACGTGGACTACTTCGCCGAGCCGATCCTGCCAGTAAACTGGATCTTCTCGACCTACCACCTGCAACCCACAAAGTTCAGTATCGGCCTGTAAGGAGGGCATAAATCATGGCTGTTAAGAATACCGCAACCGGCAACAGGGTTATACTGAAGATGAAGGGAGAGGCAATCGGAACCTGCCAGAACGTAAGTTTTGAAGACGATTTCAATCTCCAGGAAGTGGACGGGCTCGGCGACGTAGAAGTCGTGGAGCACGTTGTTGGCAAACTCACCCACCGCATCAGCGGCGAGAAATACCTGGTGGCAGCGGAAACGCTGGAAAAGCTCGGGTTCGTACCCAACAGCGACGAATGGCTGACCGCTCCGGAACTCTCGGTAGAAGTCATTGACACCGTCTCCGGCACCACCATCGAGAACTACACCGGCTGCAAGTTCAACACCCACAGCCGCAGATACACCAAGCATCAAGTGACCGGCGAAAATTTTCAAATTTTGGCAAGACACCGCGTTTCCCAGCGATAAACTGTAGCGCATATCAAAGGGGAGGCGTCATTGCCTCCCCCACCCCATCCAAGGAGCCATTATGTCAATACCACTGATAACAGAATTCAACATTGAAAGCGCACTCTGCCCCACCACGGGAAAGCCATTTGGTAGCAAATACGCTGGGTCTTTTTCCATTCGCAGACCATCTCTGCTGGACAAGCGCACAATAGCTCTACGTGACGCCGTCACCATGTCGGAATTCGGTGCCGTTAATCCAGAACTGATCGGGGAAGGCCTTAAACTGCTGTCGTACATCGTCACATTCGTAGAGACGACTTCGACCGTGCCGCTGCCGAAATGGTTCGACTTGGCGGAGATGCACGAAGACGAAGACGAAGACGCAATACTGGCCGTATGGCACGAGGTCCAAAAGCACCTAAACTCCTTTCGACCCAAAGCAACTGGGAGCGATGGCAGCGAGGGAGATAAACAGCCTGCGTTATTGGTACCGGACAAAGTACAACCTGCCGGTCAATGACGTTAGATACACCAGCATCACCGACGAGGAAATCTCTCTTGAATATGAGATGTCCCTGGCAGCGGAAGGTAAATCGCTCAAAACATGCTTCACATGCGAAATGACGACTCACCGCGACAAGTGCCCGACCTGCGACATAGAGTTGTCGGGAGATGCGGGAGTAGATGACATATTCGCTAGGATTGAAGCAGGAGAAAAGATCGATTTAAACAAAGAGTTATACGGAGACAAATGGGAGCCAGTAGTGATTGAATCAAAAGATGAGGGAGCTTAACGGCTCCCTTTTCTATTGGCAAAGCGTTCGACATACGCTACGGATTTGATAGGATGAAGGCACGGAGGATACGCAGATGGGAATCGGCATTGATATCAGGGTAAACCGCCAGCAGGTAACAGACGCTAAAAGGGAAGTTGAACTGCTTGCGGACAAAGCCAGTAAGCTTAACGATAAAGAATTCACTATCGTCGGAGGTGTCAATTCTGGAGGTCCACCTGGGACTGACGCAACGGTAAATGCCGGAGCAATGGATCGTACCGCCAAGAGTGCAATTGCATATCGCAAGGAGATGGAAGGCACACGAAGAGTCGTATCGGACATAGCCAAAGACTACGACAAGCTGATAAAAACAATGACATCGTTCAGAGGCGCAGCGGCAACAGCGGCACCAGGCGTAGGCACGGTGTCATCTGCCGAATCAGCCAGAATGCATAAGGAGTCACAGAGAGCCGCAGACGCTTTCTGGAAAGATGCCAACGAACCACGTAAGCGAGAGACAGCGGCAGACCGCTATTTTAAAGAACACGGGAACTATGGCCGTACAGTAACAAGCCGTGTTGATGAAGAAGCGTCTGGTGGTGGGAGCCAAGCCAGCACCATGGGCAACACCATCAAAAAGGCCGTCGGGTGGGGATTAGCGGCAGCAGGTGGCTTCTCGCTACTCGGCTTTCTTGGATCATCCAGAGCACAGTACCAACAGGCGGTCGGCCATGAAGGCAGACTCTACGCCAGAGGCATCAAGAGCGGATATAACGACGGTGTCAGCGCAGGTATAGACCCGCTCGAACAGATGCAGATGCTGGAAGGAATCAGCCAGTCAACCGGCATGTTCGGCAAGAAGGCCAATTCTGCAGCGAATATGTCCGGCAGGTTCGCGAAGTACACCGGAACTGACCCCAGCCAAGTAGCAGGCATGTACGGCACGATGTACCAGGCGACCGGTAACCAACAGGCCGGTACCGGCGCACTGTCCATGATGGGCGAGGCGATCAAGAAAGGGATGGACAAGTCCCGAGCATCCGAACTGCTGCAGCTGGTCAGCCGGAACACGCAGGCGACCGCACAGGCCATGGGTGGAGCCGGGAGCGATAAGCAGGCAGGGCAAGCCACCGCTCTCGCGATAGAGGCGATGAAAGCCACGCAGAGCAAGGCAGATTATGCACAGTACGCCAAGAGCGGAAACTTTCAGAACTTCATGCAGAACGGCCTGCAAGGTGCCGGGACTGCAGCGGGAGACATTCGGTTATTCCAGCTGATGGGTGGATTCAAAGGACCAATGAACTTTGAGAAGATCCACGACATGAACGTGATGAAGCAGGGCGGATTCATGGAGAATCCCAAGCTGCTGTCTCAGCTGATTGGCGGTCTCCGTTCAACAACAGACAAAGGGAAAGCCGGAGAACTTGAAACACTCTTGGAAGCAGCCGGCATAAAGGGTGCGCCAGCCGAAAAATTGATCGCTATGTCAAAGAAGGATGAAAAAACAGGAACGAGCTTTTTTGACAGGCTTTCAGTGGCACTCGACGGCGGCAAGAAGAAAATAGGTGACCTGTCCAAAGGCAGCGCGGAGGACAAGCGGATATACGCTGAATGGCAAAAGGAGATCGGTAAAAACCCGGCAATCAACAAAGAAGCTCTGGAAGCAAAACGGCAGATGGTAAAAATAGAGGCCGGAGAGCAGCTGAACAAGCTGTTTGGGAAGTTCGAGGACGGCGCATTGACGTTCGCAAGCGCACTGACCGACCAGAACTGGAAAGGTGCCTTTGATTCGATCGCAGGAGCCATGAAAGAAGCGGGACCAGCAGGAAAGCTCATGATGGGAGCCGCAACCCTCATGTTCGCATCGTCCATCAGCAACATGATCCCAGGCGGAGCAGCAGGTAAAGCAATCATGGGACGCATGGTGCTACCTGCATTAACGGGGCTTGCAGCATACGAGGGCACCAAGTTTGCACTCGACTACTTTACGGATGGCACCTATGGAAAGGACACCGGCACTACACCGACCCGACCACAAGCGCAACGGATGTCTGAGGCCGAAAGGATTGCACGGCAGTACAAAGTCCGGCCTTCACTGGTAAAAGCTGTCATCAAGGCAGAAAGCGGCGGCGACCCCAATGCAGTGTCCGACAAAGGGGCAAAAGGGCTTATGCAGCTCATGCCCGAAACGGCAAGAGACATGGGGGTAAGAGATCCATTCAACGAAACGCAAAATATGATCGGCGGGGTAAAATACCTCAAGCAAATGCTCGACAGATACAAAGGTGACGAGGAAAAGGCGCTCGCGGCATATAACGCAGGGCCAGGGAATGTTGACAAGGCGGTGAAGAAAGATCCCAAAAACTGGAAGAAACATCTGCCACAATCGAAAGTCACAAGCGGGTATGTAGACACTGTAGAAAAATACGCGAATATCTATGACGGAGCATACAGGCAAGAGGACATCGACCGTAGCCCAGTGATGCAAACGGTACTGGGACCAAAATATACCGATGAAGTGGAAGAGAGGGTAGAAAAAACAAAGAAGCCGGGAGAGCGGCCAAACTCGGCAGCCAACCCGGCAACAAATGCACCGTATTCGGAAGATTATACGAAGAAATTATTTGACTACATCACCACCAATGGGATTGTGGTAAAGCCAGTGAGGGACATTACATCAGCAATAATCAGCGCTCCGAAAGGACAATAGGATGGTGTTATTCTGCCAAGAATAAGCTAAAAATTAGGAAACTCTTTTCCAGTCCTGTCTTTTTCGGACTTGTATTGACCCGAAAATCTTGCGGCAACAGGGTCGTCTTTTGCAATACAAACTCTCGCAAATAAGTACATATTGTTATCGGCTGACGACACAAGAGTACCGACAAAAACATTGGCGTTTGTTTTTGGAGTCCAAGCGTTAATTATATAACTTTTCCATTCTAAGCGTGTAGTGTGTGCCACGATATCATATAAATTGCTTAAATTAGTTTGGTATTGAGCATAGCCATATTTGTCAAACATCATTTTTTGTATTTGGGTTAAGTAGATTGATTGTTCGTTAATTCCAGCCATATTTAAGCGCTTGTAAATCTGATAAGCAGAAAACTTATTGTCTTTAAAAATGAATTCCACTTGATAAATAGTTGGCACATATTTATACCCATACTCATTGTAATTCTCATTTAAAACAATGCCGTGTTGTGATTTTAAATCACCCAGAAAAACAGATCTGGGATCACCTAAAAAAACTCTATTATCGGCATCATTATAAGCACCAGGATACTTCTTTTTTAACAGATCCGTCACTTCGGCTTCTTTGGTGCCAAAGAGGATACCCTGAAAACCATCAGTTTTGTTTTTTGTCGCAACCGTGCGTGTTTTTTTTGACTGTACACCTCTAACACCTTCCCCCCACCCTGCCACGGGGAGCAGCAACATAACAACAACGAGAAACAGTTTCATAACGACCTCCATTTATTTGATATACGCCACAAGGTGTGATACTGTCCGTAAAACTGTCCGAAAGGAGGAACACATGTCAGCATCCGAAGATTTAAGATGGTACGGAAACGGTATAACCCAAAGCATGACACCGGTTATTGTTGGGAACCGTCAAAGCGAAGCCATTGAAGGGCTTCATCAAAAAGTAGACACTTATAGCCGTAAGCTGCACACGTTTGACCATGGGGCTGTCCTGCGCGGCGAGAGAATGGCTCCAAACGCACGGCAATGGCAGAAACGAACCACAAAAACCTACCTTCTGGAATCATGTAGACATTTTTTGCAAGCTGTTCAATTCCTTCTTGTTTACCTTCATTGTCAGCAAGCTCCACCAGTACCTGTGCATAAGAAAGATTGTCCCCTGGCTGGTCCAGCACAACAAGAAACGAACGCATAAAGCCTCCAAATTGCAAGATCCCTCCAACAGAAAAAGGGGTGCCCTCTAACGGACACCCCTTTCGTATATCACAGTACAACCACCGGAACAAGAGCCAGTGATTCAAGACCGAATCGCTTGACCAGACTGCGAATTATGGCGCGATCAGAATCATGAACCAGACCAACAAAAGAACCCTTCACGGAAACGCGAATACAAAGCATGGCACACCTCCACTTCAACAGGTAAAAGACAGTAAAACAGAATGATCACCCGGCCAAGACATCGACAACACCATTGAGCTTACGCTTACCCTCCCCGGCCAGAGAAGCCAGATAGTGCAGATCAGTCACACCGGCATTATTCTCCAGCAGGTTTTCAAGAACATCAAAAAGGGACAGGGCGACATCCAGGTCACGCATCATGGTAGCTTTTTTATTCGGGCTCATGCTGCACCTCCAACAAAAGAGTAGTCGCAACCGCTTATGAAGTCGCGCAGGTTCTGCATCCCTCGGGTATGCGCCAGAATCGCAAGCGCAGCCAACATCTTGATCTTCACCTTCACCGCATCCCACAAGCCATTCGGAGCCGGAACCTTCGCCCGGTTGAGAGCGGCTGCGATGTCCTGTTCCTTGTAGGCATGCTCGAACTGCTCCAGGCCGAACTTCATTTTAATGATGACCGCTGCCGCCGTGTCGTCCAGAGCTTCCAGCTGTTCCGCAATGCCGAACGTCAGGGCTTCCTGCTTGGCAGCGCCAGAGCCACGTTCTGGATTGACGGCAACCTTGGCCGCAATCGCTCGCATGCCGGTCTCGTAGTCGTCTTCACCCTGGGTATCGTAGGAAACGGACGCTTTCAGCCGGTCATTATCCGAGATCAGGTGCCGCATGGCTGCGGTCTTGCCGGTACGGGCAATCGTAAGCGCGATGTTGCTTTCAAGGGATGCACCGGACAAGTACGCTTTGAACTGCTCGATGTCGGCATCACTGGCATTGTTGCCGGACGTGCGCAGAGCCCCGAGAGCTGCCGTGACGTACTCGCTGTACAATTCATTCGCGGCAAGATCGTCGTTGTGCATAACGCCATCGGCAAGCACGAAATGCGGATTAAATCCGTTCCGTGCTGCCAGACCTGACAATATTTTTCCCATGATACTCACAATGCCAGGGTGTCGCATGATTTCAGCCTCAGACACGCCGATGCGCTCCATGCCAACCTGCCCCCTGCGCTTGCTTTCTTTTGCGGCCACGCCCCGTCCTGTGCCTTTCGGTAATCTGCCAGCGGCATGTTCTGCTGCCGTCCAGATGCTGTCGCGGAAAACTCCGTTAATGTTCGGTGGGTTGAGCGTATAGCCTTCACGCACCGGTTTAATTTCAAAGCCGGTTTCGATACTGCCGGCGACGATGAAGCCTTTCTTTTTACGGTTCATCTCCGGAGTGCGATAGTAAACTTTTTCGTTGAGGGTGGGTTCGATTCTCATTTGGCACCCCCTGCGCTCTCGCGCACATAGTCGGGCATGTCGCCAAAAGTGATAGCCTTGACAAGCGCAAGCGCCTCGTCGAAACGGACAGTCGGAATGGCGGAATAAGTAGCAACCCGGAAGTGTTTTTTGACAAAGCCCCAGACGGCGGGAAAGAGCAACGCATAAGTGCAATTATAGGTATCACGGAACTCCTGCGCCTTCTGCGTGACGGCGGCTTTCAGTTCGTAACATTGCCATTGCTGGAGCCGGACGGTGTCGAGCAAACGGGTAACAGTTTCCTGTACCTCGTCCACTCGGGTATTCACCTGCACCAGGGCGTCATAAGTAACTTTGAGAATCTGCATCGGATCGGCAGGGAGAACAACCGGCTGGCCGTAGTGGCCGTGCTTGCGGATGGAAGGGATGACCTCGGAGACAATCCAGTCTTCAAACTTTTCGGCGGCGGGAAGAGTGGAGCGCATAATCAGGCGGTAGACGTCACGCTCGGGGATGATCATCATATTCCGAGGCCAACCGGCTGGAACCTGCCCCCCCAATTCGGGGGAGGCTAACGATTTGGCATGCTTACAATGTGATGAAATGGCTTTTTCCGGTTTGGCATAGCCCAATACAGCGGCAACGTCCCTGGCCACAAACCAGACCTCTTCGCCAACTACAATTGTTCGTACATCGTGGGATTCAAAACTGAATACTGCCGGGACGGGACTACAGGCGGGTTTTTGCATGGTGTTACCTCACAGTTTGCTGACTTAAGCGTACTCGGCTAAGAGTAGGCCGGGGGATCGCACCGCTGTGAGACGGCTGGGTTATTTCCATTACTGGTATTTTATTAGCCCACTCCCCGACGTACTATACAGATGTTCAGATTTCAGATTGCAGGCACAAAAAAACACGTACTGTCGGGAGCGTGGGCCGCTCACAGAGGTTGCGATGCCTCATGTGAGCGACTGTACGATACCATGGAAAGGAATTGCAAGAAAAAAATGATGTCCACCGTTCTCTCGTGGTATCGTGCCGACGCCAATCAAAACAGACACCACAAGGAGAGAACGATGGACAAGACAATCATGCTGGTAGCGGCACAATTAACGGCTGTTGAGCTTGGTTTAATATCACCAAAACCACACTCAACCGAAGATGCCAGGCAAAAAATCAGAGCGGCTTATATTCATCATTTAACCGATCTAAAGGCGCAACAGGCGAAAAAACAAGATGAGCAATAGCAACCTCAAGAACTCTCGTCCCATCAGCAACAGATAGACTCCGTTGCGACAGTAGGTTGCACACCTCAACCACAACAGAATTTTTGTAATTCTCGCGGTCACGGTATTCTTGCGTCCCATATTTAGGTGCCACAATGCATTTCGTGTCGCGCTGAGTCTCCGCTATCGGTGCGTCTGCCTTGGCGGGTTCTGCGGAATCAGTAGTTTTCTGCTCTTTTGCCAGCTTAATCATTGCATCAAATAACATGCCGTTTGGAGTTTCGCGCAGTTTCATACCGCCAACTTCCTTGAGGATTTGTTCTTTGAATGCCTCCAGGCTTTCCTTGTCAAAATCGACAGTTGCAGCGAGTACCTGTTCGGGATAGTTGGTTTTGAACATCTCGCGGTTACACTCGAAAGACACCGCCAAGCCAGATGCGCTCTGGACAACGCTTTTTGCATTGTCCAGAATAATCAGAGCGTCCTCTACGGCCAAACCCTCCAGAACTTTAACTACATCACTAACCATTTTCATCACAAACCTCCCTGTTATTTAGGTATACGCTACACCGAACAGATACCACCACACCAACCAAAAGACAAGCCCATAGAATGACATAACGGCAAACAGTTTGATATGCGCTACGGATTTGCTACCATAAGCACATGCCAGAACACACACCTCAATATTTCAGAAGCTACTCGCCGAAACACCGCGTCAAGTTCATCCGCAACGACACCGGAGAAGATCTCTTTGACGTAAGCAACGACCTTATAAGCCTGACAACTAACAAGGTCTACGAACGAGCAGCCGGGACGTGGCAGATGATGCTGACGTACAAGGCTGTGTCGAACAACCTCGGGGTAATTGATACCTACGACAAGCACATCACTACCGACGACATCGTCACAATCGAACTCGATGCAGGCGACGGTAACGGGTACAAACCCGTTATGATGGGCCTAGTAGACAGAGTTTCGTTCACACGGCCAGGCGGGAACACCCCACAGCGCCAAGTAAAGATAAGCGGCCAAGATATGGGGAAGCTTTTACTAAAACACGATATAGGCTGGGACATAGTCGCATTTAATTTAATTACAACGGAAAACGGCGATAGCGATGTACAAAAAATAGATGCCCAACTCAACCGCCAGTTTGACGTCAGCCTTATTACCGGCACTCCACCGGTGATGGTAGAGAAACTTTTCAAAAAAGTATTTTCTCAAGTGTTACCAAAATGGGACCCATTCTTCAAGGTAGACACCAGCAACGCAAAAGATGACTGGGTGTTATGGAACCCGGCAATTATCAACCTGCAAGGATGTAGCGTATGGGACATGCTGACGAAATGTGCACACGGTCCATTCAATGTACTAACGGCAGAAACAGACGACGTAGGGAAAAAATTATTCACAATAACCCTTGAAGATCGGCCATTGGACGACTATGGGCGGATTATACAAAATCCAGATCGACAGCACATCATATTCGATTCAGATATTATCAGCGACGACGTAGGAATATGCGACACCGAGCGCATCAATTTTCTGTTTTATCAGCCTACGTTTTATTTGACTGCTGCTGGCATGAACATCCCAATAGCAATGGCACACCGTGACCTGGTCGAATGGTCTGAAGCATCTATTGAATCGCACGGGTATTGTTCTAAAACCATAAAAGACGAGTTTGTTCCACCCGAGTCAAAGTGGCGCATTCCGTTTGTGCTGCCACCTCCGTCAGTCTGGCTCGAAAGTGCCAAAGAAGCGAAATCAAAGCTTTGGAACTGGTACAGGCTTAACCAAGACTATTGGTCAGGAACAATTCAAACTCATTTACGGCCAGAAATTAAAGCAGGACACGAACTGATACACGATCTCGGAAACAATAAGAAGATGTCCTACCTTATCGAACAGGTTACTCACCAGTATATTGTCTGGCCACAATTACAATTCGTTACAAGCCTACAAGTAACCCGAGGGCAAAAGTATGTTGAGTGAGATCGGCGCACGCCGACAAGAAAGCCTACGCGATAAACCTGCAATGCAGGAAATGCGGTCATTCCCCTATCCCCTCCAGGGCACTATCAAAAAAGTCTATTTTCAAGACTCAACCGGAAATCCACTGCTGCAAACGGTGGTAGATATCATCCTATTCGGCGGATATTCCGAACTGAGCAGAGTCCCGATGATGGCGCAAAAAGTAAACATGAACGCCGGCGTGGAATGGACGCCGGAAGAAGGCGACTTCGTAATTGTCATGTTCATCAACGGCATGTGGACATCGCCGATCGTTACCGGGTACTGCAACCCGCCATCAAACGAGATCATGGCTAAAGAAACTGAAGTTCCCAAAGGCAAGCGCCGGTATCACATGAAATGCAACAAGACGGACATCGTGATCGACAAAGACGGGAATCGGACGACATACGTCAACGGCAACGAAACGGTCAAAATCAAGAATAGCGAGATTGTAATCGTTGAAACGGGAGACATTACCGTCGAAGTAGCCCAAGGGAAATGCACGGTGCATATAAAGGGCAAAACAGCATGGACTTCGGACGGAACTATAGAATGGGATGGCGGGAGCGGCAGCCCGAAGGGTGTGGTGCAGGGAGACAGTGTCTGCGCCTACACAGGGAAACCGCATGCGCATATTTCAGCCACCGTGAAAGCGAGTAAATGACATGGCGATGACAGCAAGCGGCATGGCCGCCAAGATACAAGCAGCAGTGGACGCAATCGGAGGACAACAGACAACCGATGCGGCAGGGATGGCAGCATACCGCCTGAGCCTTTATACGGCAATGAGCAAAGGCATTATTGACGAGATAGTCGCAAATAGCGAACTGGTGCCAGTCTCGAAAGATTCCGGGACAGCCGGTTCCGGGATCATTACCGGGAAGGTGAAATAATGGCCAACAAGGGATCGTGGAAAAAGAAAGGTAAAAGCAGCGTATTGACACCAGGTCTGCCATTCATGTTCGAGGTTACCAACCTCGAGACGAACAAGCCTTGGCAAATGTTGCTGCCGGTCAACCCCGAAAACTACAAAATGACCTATCAGCCAAGAGTGAGCACCACAGTAACTCAAGGCGGGGTATTTGAGGACAACATTGGACTGGCGCCGCCAAAATTTGCCATGTCAGGAGTTTTCGGAGTCATGGGCACTTTTGACGCAAACGCACCACAAAAGTCGTTGAGTGAACATAAAAACATGACTGGTCTGGAATTATATCAAGAGATGGAACAGAACCTGCTTTCCCTTTACGAGCGGTTCGGCACATACAATATGGACGGGCTCGACAGCAACAAAGTAGACCCAGAAAAACTCCCCGCGCTGAATTTCTATAATTTCTACGACGAAGAATACTGGGTGGTTCAAATCAACGTGTTTACACTGGTCCGAAACACACAAAGACGACACCTCTACCAGTACGATATCCAAATGACCGGGCTCAAGCGAGTATCCGAAGATAAGGTTCCAGCGAGCGCAGTACTTACGGATGCGGCTCAAGGCAGTATAACCCCTCTCACCAAACTTCAAACCGATGCAGCGGCAGCCAACGTCAGTACATGGAGCAAGCTGCTGGACGCTTACAAATCCACAATGCAGGGCATTCAGAAGATTCAATCGCTGGTAGGCGATCTACAGAGCCAGATGACCGCCATATCAACCGCCGTCGCCAACTTTACCAACGGAGTCACCAGCCTGGTACATGCCCCGCTCGACCTGGTTAAATCGGCACTGGCTACCGTGAACAGCATCATGGCCTCCGCAAAGAACCTGGCGAACCTGCCGCACGAATTCATCAACGACATGCGACAAATCCAGCGGCTGCTGCAGGGGATGGGGAAACAGCCTCAGATGTTCGTGGCACCACCAACTGCATTAAGGACAAGCACCTCCGCAAGAGCAGCACTTGGGACAGCCACCAATGCGACTACGAGCATAACAACGCCATCCGCAAGCACTGCTATACAGACGCCAACCGGCACAGAGATACTTACAGGCCCAGTGACACCGGCAATGCAACAGGCCGGCGCAACCGGCATGCAGATCCCGGAAGAAACAATCTACGATGGGGATACCGAGACACTTGCACTAGTGGCCGCATCACAAGAATCGGTGCTCGGTAACGACACCATCCAGACCATAGCAGCCAGAACCGGCGTCGATTGGAAACAGATCGCCTCCCTCAACAACCTGGATTACCCGTTCATATCCTCAAACCCGATGGACGCTCTTTCTCCGTCAATAGCATCTGGGATCGCCCCTGAAATAACCGAAGCAGCATCAGAGTTCAGAATCGAAGGATTGGCACCGTCGCCAGGCAATATTCTGGCGTTTGACTCCGGCAACATAACGCTCGTAGTTAAGAGCTACGACGGGTGGTCCATCACCGTAACGACCTCGGCTCCGGCAGGCATACCGAAAGGCAGCGCAGTCACAGTGCACGAGAAGCAAATGTCAATCGCAGTGCCAGGGCAGAAGCTGTCGATACCAGGCAGCAGCCCCGGCATCGGCCAGATTTCCGGTTCATCTGAAACATTCGACGAGATGCTGTTCGGAGTAGACGAGATGCTTGACAACAACGGCCTGATGCCGGACTACAACACCGACATTGTCGTGGCCGCTGGGAACAAAAACCTTTCGATGCAGATCTACCACCGAATTAATACGCTGAAAGGAGAGCTCTCACAGCTGGGACACCCTGAATACGGATCCCTTGTGCCGACGTTTATAGGCAAACCAATGACTCCGGTATGGCGGGAACGCATACTGCTGGAGTGCAGACTGGCAGCAGAAGCAGACCCCAGGGTGCAATACTTGGACAATGTCCGACTCTATAATGAAGGGACCGCACTCTTATTCGAGGCCGACGTTTATCCCATCAACAACCAAGACCCGGTGGTTGTCACGATACCAATCGCGTGACTTTTTGTCGGCAAACGATTTGACATACGCTACACAAGGAATAATATAGCCACATGGGATACAAGATCATCAGGGCAGAAGACCGCGTCGCAAGCATGATCGATTGGTTTACAGGTGTCTGTAAAACCATCACTGACTTCGTAGTCGGCTCAAAAATCAGAAGCAAGTTTGAGACTATCGCCGTTGAGTTGGAAGCCCAGGACTACGCCTGGTACCAGTCGCTAAAAAAGGCAATTCCGATCGCACTGTACAGAGCTTTCGATTTTGAGTTGCAGCCAGCCCAGGCAGCCATCGGATCCGCTGTTTTTTCTATTCCAGCCCCGGTAAGTGTCAGCATAACAATTCCGGCAAATACGATAGTTGGCACCATTGCGTCACTCTCCGCTGGAGAAGTTCTCTTCAAGACGGTTGCCGACGCATCCATCGATATCGGACAGACAGCGACCGTAGACATTCCCGTCCAATGCACAGTGGCCGGCACGATCGGAAACGTGGCACTCGGCACCATAATAGCCGTCAAATCCGCCGTGACCGGCGCATCCTCACTGACAGTCATCAACGAAAGTGCTGTTACCGGTGGTTCGGAACGAGAGACTGAGGATGAACGACGCTTGCGCTTCATCGAATACGTCAAAACACTCTCAAAAGGCACCGCCGATGCTGTGATTTATGGCGCGAAGACTACATATCTGGCAAGTGCAAACGGGGTAATCACAGAGCGAGTCCAGTCGGCAGTTATATATGAGCCGTTTCTGCACAGCTTGATAGAGCCAGTCGGGAAGTTCGAGTGCTACGTCTATAACGGAGAAACCGGAGCCAGCGACGAGCTGGTGGCAGAAGCACAAAAGATCATCGATGGATACCGCACGGCAGACAACGTGCTTGTACCTGGGTGGAAAGCTGCAGGAGTAATTTGCGTCGTAAAAAAAGCAGTAACAACCCCGGTGGCGACCACAGCCACAATCACGTTACTGTCTGGCGGCGATGTAGTTGCCACAAAGACAGTCGCAGAAGAGGTGATCGACAGCTATATCGCTTCTCTGGAAATTGGTGAAAAACTGATTTTTAATGTGATTGTGGAACGTCTCATGGGATTGCCGGGAGTCTATAACGTGGCAATCAGCGCACCAAGTGGAGACCTGACACCAACATTTAATCAGGTCTACACCAAAGGCACCAAAACTATAACGGTGGGTATACTATGATCAATCGGATCATAAATAGACTACACCGGGTATTCAATAAAGACCCAAAGCCTGTTGCGGTTTTGAGTCTTTCCGGCAACGCCGTCCTGACCATCGACAGTGAGTCGATAATTGTCACATCAGGAACAAGCGTAACCAGAATCTTGAAGGCAAACAAGACCGTCCTGCAACTGGCCACCGAGATTAGCACTACCACTCCGATCACGGCCACCCCCACCAGCTCCGAATACTCTCCGTTGTTGGCTAAAGGTATTCTTTCAAGCACGCAACAGGAAATAGCAGCGGACAATAAGCTGTATATGCCCAGTTCGGTATTCTTTGCCGAGATGCTCACATATGCATGGGCTCTTGAACAGCAGTCATCAAGAATCGACGGCGCAGAGAAGCAACTCTATCTCCATTCGGCAGACGAGGATTGGTTGGATGTGTGGGGAGAAGGTTATTTCGGAATCGGACGTGGCGGAGTAACGGATGAAGAATACCGCGATCTGGTGATTGCTTCAATCAATGCTGGCTCGTGCAACAACACAGCGATAGCGAATGCAATACGGGCACTGTCCGGAATCACCGACGCATCGATCGTTGACGCCACGGCAGACATCACCGAAATGTACAATGCTGCGCTACTCTATGACGCTGGGGCCACATACAGTGGCCTCGAACAACCAGCCCAATTCGAGTGCAATATCACGCTCGCAGAGACTTCAACCCCGCTATCAACAATCCTGCAGCACGCTCGAGGCGTCATAAACAAGCGTCGGGCAGCCGGCACGAAATTCAAATCATTCCTGATGCGGCAAGAACTATCCGATAAAGCCGATATCAACGACACCCAGACAACCTCTGCTCATGCCATAGCCTCCGATATCCTGCCATGGGGGATACGATATGACGGGTCACTGAGCTACAACAATGCCGACATTCAGGCATTCAATGGCTCCATGACTTACGGCGGAACACGGATGTGGAGCGGGTGGGCAGCTACAAGAACATTACACAACAACTCATGGGAGAGCGACACCCAAGCAGCCCATGTGACCGCAAGCGATCGCCAGGCCGTGCAGATCTGTTACGACGGATTGGCCGACTTTGACGGATTCGAGGACTTCGGCGCCACGGACTCACCGATACGGGATGGCAGAATCGAACTGTCGGTCAAAAAGCACTACCTGTACGACGGAAAACGGACATACGGCGGGAGCAAGGCATATACCGGCGCACTACGTTACGACGGCTCAACTGGCTACGCAGTAGATATGCTGCATCAAGGAATTCATACCATCCAGGAGATACGCATATGATTCAGACAGACACAATAGCGATGCGCGGCACCTTGCGTTTAAAGGTCATAAAAAACGGCGTGGTGATCGAAGAGTACGAAGACAGCAACATGATCATGAACGTGGCGAAAGACGCCATGGCTCACCTGATCGGTGGAGCCGGTAGCGGCAAAACCATCACCAAGATTGGATTTGGAACAAACGGTAATGGCCCATCACCAGCGGACACCGGACTAACCAGTAGCTACAGCAAAAACGTTGCCAGCGTCAGCTATCCCGCAACCGGACAAGTGCAATTCAATTGGCTGCTGGCCACCACCGAGGCTAACGGCATGAGCATCAAGGAATTCGGTCTTATCTGCGGAGACACCACCCTCTTCGCACGCAAGACCCGAGGCGCAATAGAAAAACAGGACGATATTTCACTCGACGGCAGCTGGACGATTATTTTTTAGGAAGGAGTAAACAATGGCAAACGTAGCAGAGGTCGTACAATACGATTCCGGAATCTACCAGATCGAAACAACTGACCCGGTAGTCGGCGGAGCAAGCGGTATAGCAAATGTGCAGGCAAAACAGCTTGCAAACCGCACAGCGTTTTTGAAGCAGTTTGCTGACGAAGTAGCAGCAGCACGCGGAGGGAAAGCAAGCCTGGACGCACGGCTCGATACCTACGACCTGCTTGACCCGGAGATGCAGACAAACATCGGTCAGATGGTGATTGCTGCCATTTCAGAAGCAGGCATCGCAAACCGTGAATTGCAGACGCTTTTGACAAAGCGCACACAGAAGGGAGCCGCAATACTACGAAATACCGGAGTCGTTTCTGGGTGCGACGCGACTGCAGGCGGCACCGGTCGGCTCGTTAACCTGTCGGCAGGACAGGCCTATGTGAATGGCCAAAGAGTGCCGATATCCGCACAAACAAGTACAGCATCAATTGCACAGAATACAGGTAGTGCCACAGATTATGTGGAATTGTATCTGGACAGCACCGGAGACCTGAAAGCGACCAACTTGGGCGGCACTTCGCCGGCAAACACAATGGTGCTTTACCGGGTAACCGTACCAGCCAGTAACACTGCCGAAGACTTGACTGGATGCACACTCACCAAAACCGCGTCTATTCAGGCAGCGTACCCAGTCTACTACACAGCATACCCGAAGGTGTCCATTGTTCTGCCTTTCGCAATGCCAAACAACGATTACACCGTTGACCTGGAAGTTACCGGATACAGCGGTGGAGCCACACAACTTGGTGACGTATTCGCAACAAACAAGACAACCACCGGCTTTGACATCGTTACCAACGGAACAGCGGACAATATCGCAGTGCGCTGGTCAATGACCAAATACAACCTGTAGTTAAATTAAAAAGGAGAGAGAACGATGCCAACAATCATTACCAAAGATGCGTTAAGACAGTCGGTTGAAGCGGCCACAGGCGGCCAGTGTACAGTGCTTTATGACAGCCAGGGTTTCGCTAACTACATGCGAATTATTCCCAAGTTCCGTTGCGAGGACATCAGTGCCAACCTCGGAACCGGAGTCCATCCAGCGTTCATAGTAGGCGGAGTCGAGAAGAACGAAATATTCCTTGGGCAATATAACGCTGTCAATATGAACGGTCTTGGGGTTTCCCAGCCAGGCATGGCTCCGTATGTGTCTATCAACTTCGACAACGCCAAACTCGCCTGCACCAATAAAGGCGCCGGATGGCACATGATGACCAACTGGGAGTGGGCAGCTATCGCGCTCTGGTGTATCAAGAACGGTCTGCCGCTTGTTCGAGGCAACACATATTATGGTCAGTCTCATGCAAGCCCATTTGAAACAGGCCGCCGAACTGACGGCCTGGCGCCGGGCACTGCGTCCGGCAGCGCTCACACCCTTACCGGTTCCGGTCCCGCATCGTGGCGACACTCCGGTGACTTTACCGGCATTTCTGATCTCGTCGGCAATGTATGGGAATGGCAGGATGGCATGAAACTCGTCGACGGCGTGATCAAGATGCCGTCCGACAACAACTACACCCTCGCAGAAGCCAGCTGGCCGGACTCACTGGCACGTATCGCATCCGCAACAGCAGGTACAGCCAACGCCGCCACAGGGGCATTGGTGCTGACCGAAACAGCAGTAGCCGATGTAAACCGTGGACCGTCACTGAACCAAGCAGCATGGAGCTCTACCGTGGCAACAGGGCTCACGACTCCAGCCGTTGCGCTCAAAATGAAGCAGGCACTCCTTGCCCCTTACGACACAGCAGCCAACATGGGTAGCGTACTCGGGCAGATTTACGCCAACAACACCAACGCGCCATCGTTCGAGGCCCTGCCGCTCCGGGGTGGCAATTGGAACAACACCTCGAATGCTGGCCTGGCTGCCTTGTACTTGAACAATCAGCGCTCCTACGTGGCCAGCATCCTCGGCTTCCGTCCCGCTTTTATAGGATAATCTGCAATCTGACTCTCTGGGTATCTGATGGGTTAGCAGGGGCGGTTTCTGCCCCTGCTGCCCGAAGGGCAAGGCTTTGGAAAACTTAAAGATCAAACAAAAATGCGAAGACATGATCAAGTACGGATACATCGCCTTGCGGCAGTTCCCGAAGTCAGAGAAATTCTCGCTGGCACAAGATATCAAAAGAACCATGTTCGGATTGCTCGAGCAGATCATCCGGGCGAACCGGAGCAGAGATAAAAGAGAAACGATATATGCAATAGACACCGAGCTTGAAATCCTCCGCACTCAAGTGCGCCTTGCGATGGAGCTGCAGTTCCTGCCGTTCGCGAAGTACGAAGTGTGGGGAGGAAATCTTGCCGAACTTGGCAGGATGATCGGTGGGTGGGTGAAATCAATAAAGGGGTAAGGCTATCTCTGCCGATCCGGGGTGGCAATTGGAACAACACCTCGAATGCTGGCCTGGCTGCCTTGAACTTGAACAATCAGCGCTCCAACGTGAACAGCAACATCGGCTTCCGTCCCGCTCTCGCCTGTTGCTAGATAAAGCGTTCCCATGGGAGAGCTTTCAGCGCACAGGCAAAAGGAGCCTTACTCCTGTGTCGCAGTGGTGGGCACAAACAATGTTTAGCTGAAAAGTTGCGGTAAGTATCGCAAGAGAACATGGCCGCTTTTCTACTTAGAACCCCGAGGATAGCATGCCCGTAACCCACAACAACATATGGGACCAGATAGTGAACTTCGAGAACATGTACGAAGCATTCCGTGGAGCCTCACGAGCAAAACGCTTCCGTGGTTCGGTCCTGCGTTATGGGCAAAATCTGGAAGAGAACCTTATTAATGCGCTAAACCAGCTGACGTGGAAGCAATGGAAGCCATCAAGATATCGTGAATTCTTCGTTTACGAACCAAAGAAGAGAACAATCCACGCACCACCATTTAAAGACCGGGTAGTCCACCACGCCCTTGTCCAAATCATAGAGCCGCTTTTCGAGCGGAGATTCATTCCGGATTCGTTCGCCTGCCGCACCGGCAAAGGAACCCATGCAGCAAAGATGCGCGTCGAACCGTTTGCCGTCGCTGCCGACAAAAAATGGGGCGATTACTATGTGCTGAAAGCAGATATCAAAGGCTACTTCCCCAGCATCGACAGAAACGTGCTCTTCGAACTGATCAAAAGAACGATATCCGATAAAGATACACTGTGGCTGATAGGGCAGATAATAGACTGCGACGGCGACAAGCGCGGAGTACCAATCGGAGCGTTAACCAGCCAGCTATTCGCCAACATTTATCTGGACGCACTGGACCACTACGTCAAGGACGATCTCGGCGTAAAGATGTACGCCCGATACATGGACGACTTTGTTGTGGTTCATCCAGACAAAGATTACCTCAAAAAGCTGCATGCAGACATTGAAGTTTTCATCACCGAACGCCTGCACCTGACATTCAATCCCAAAACCACAATATTCAAATCCGGCAACGGCACATGCCACCCGATCGACTTCTGCGGATACCGCATGTGGCCGGACTACACCAAGCCCCGCATCAGAACAGTGAAAGGTGCCAGGAAACGGTTCAAGAAGTTCGTCGAACTCTACCGCGAAGGATTAATGAGCTTGGAGCAGATACGGGTCAGAGTCGCAAGCTTTCTGGGATACATGAAGCATTGCGACGGCAAGCGGTCGGTAGAGTCAATTTTAAATCAGCTCATATTTTCAAAGGGCAGCGTCCCGGCACTACTTTAAAAGGAGAAAATCATGGAATCAAACAGCAACCCTCTCGACGGACTGAAAGCAGTGCAGGCATCACGCATCAGGGACGGATTCGTACAAGCACCACTTAACGGATATTTGACTGCAGGTGGTTTCAAAATGGACGCCAAGCGCGAAGACATCGACAATCTGTCCAGACTTCGCGACCGACTGGTTGAGACAGGCACTACCAGCACAACCACCACCATCCGTGACTACGACAATCAGTTCCACACCGTGACTGTAGCCGAACTTTCCGAGATTGTCGGAGAATTGGTCGATTTTGGTCTGGGATTATTTGCCCGTAAATGGGAGCTGGAGCAGACACTTGCGGCAGCAGAAACCGAGGAAGAAGTTCTGGCGATCGCCTGGTAAAACCAACATCTCAAAGCCGGAGCGATCTAATGGATATCCACTACTTGGTTTTAATAGCACTTATAGCTCTTTGTCTCCTGACGCTTATCATGTGCGGCATTGACGTCTACAAAATACTTAGAGATTGCCGACGCCGCAAAGACCGCCGCCAACGCATTGCCGAGGTGCGCAATGTCAGACCCTAAAACACTGGCGCAATCATTCCCAGCCGAAACATGGGCAGCCCTGATTGCTTGCTTCACAGTGATATGTGGACTGGTAACCATGCTGTACAACAGGTTGAATTCCGATATCAAGGCACACGACACCCAACTCGAAAACGGCAGAACTACATTCGAGAATATCGGAAAAATGATCGTCCGGCTGGAAGAGATCGTAAAGAAGCTATCCGAAAAAGAGGATAACTCGGGTGATGAATTCGAAGAGATATGGAAAGAGCTAAATCACCTGAAATCCGATTTTCATGAATTCGAAGTCGGTTGCGCCAAACAACACGGCGGTAAAAACACACCAACCTAAAACCAACTGGAGGATGAACCATGGAAACAATCAAGAAGATCTGGGCAGCAGTAGACGAAAAACTCTTTGCGCTGGTGTGGCTGTTCGCAACCGTAGCAGCGGTATATTTTCTTGCACCAGGGAACGGAGCGGCCATCGTCGAGATCGTGGTCCTCAAGATGATCTACGTGGCAGTGCTGCTGACTGTGGCGGTAGGCCTCCTTTTCTTTCTGCGCGGTACGAAGTTTGACGTTTACCAGGAGATATTCGGAGAGAACAACATCGCGGCAGCAATACTGGTGGCGGCACTTTTGCTGTCTGTCGCTGCGGTCGTAGGAAAATAACATGGACACCAAACGAATTATCTCAATCATCTTTGCTGTAGCAGTGGTGGTAATCGCCTTGATCGGCGCATTTGTCCCAGAGGCCAGAGTGTATTCGGGTGAAGTCGTCAAACTCTTTTTGGGTGCAATACCGGGACTGGCGCTATGAGTTGCTACGATAATAAATTCCGAAACGCCCCACACGGCGACCTGGCATTTTTGTTCCTGATCGTGTTGACGGTTATTTTCTGCACGCAAGCACATGGGGCAACCCTCCAGGAGCGGGTGGTAGAGAATAGCGCAAAATATCTGCACGTCAGAGAGCGCCACAACGATAACCGGTCACCAGAGATAGATACCTGGCTCAAATACCTCGGGCTACCAATGGGGCAACCATACTGCGCAGCATTCTACGTGTACAACTACCACGAGCAGGGGCACAACCTGCCAAGGATCGGCAGATGTTCGCTGTTGTGGCAAACATGCAGAGCAAGAGAGCTGACGTACAAGATTTTTGACGCGGAAGCCGTCTCGATGGGTATCGAGAAGATCCGACCAGCAGATGGAATAATTTGGAGGCATGGCCGTGGAACAACATCGAACTTCAATGGACATGCCGGTATTGCTCTTGCTCAGACCGGACGCACTACTTTCCGCAGCAGAGAAGGAAACACTCAACCAGGCAGCACTGGCAACCAGCGCGAGGGTGGCGGCGTATTTGATCGAAATCGAAGGCTCGACATTGGTTCGGCATTTGAAGTCGTAGGATTCATCAGAGTGAGGTAGAAAATGCCACTGATAGTATTACCGACAGGAGACAATTGTCCGGAATGCAAAGGGCCGATGGCGTCCAACGGACACAAAACGTGGTGCAGTAAATGCGGATATGGCCTGATCCCAGGAGTAACAAAATGACATATATAAGAGAAATCATAATTGCAGCACTGATATTGGCGCTCTGCCTCGCCACCTACCAATGCGATCGCAACAAAGGAAAGCTACGGACAATCGACGCCGGAGGTGTTCGACAACAGCAGATCAGTTCAGCCCAGGCAGGCCGGGGTGCAGTCAAGGAGCGCGAAACAAATCTGTACCCAGACATAGACAGGGGCATCTCCGACATCAAGACCCATAGAGCAAAAATCAAAACCGAGGAACGGAAACCGGCTCCCGGCAGAAAGGAAGTAGCAGATGAAGTCCAAAACAAGACTCAGGGTGATATCCACGCTCTTGCTCGCCTGTTTGTACTTGCAGGCTATTCCTGCTCAGTGCGCTGAGATATTCTTCAACTACACCACAGCCAACCGATTATATGTGGACCTGGCCTTCGCAAAAAAGGAGTCCGCAGATAAGATCAAGCGATTGACTCTATGCGACAAAGACCGATCGTTGCTCGAAAATCAGGTCACACTACTGGATAAGAAGGCGACAGGGCTGCAGGCGGATAAAGAAGCGTACCGAACCGAATCAGACCGGTTTCAAACTCTCTACGTCACCACAGATAAAGCACGAGTCGAAGCGACAAGCAATGCACCGTCCCGGCTTCGCTGGTTCGCGGCAGGATTTGTGGCGGCACTGGTGACCGGCATAGCCGCAGCGTTCGCAGCAAAATAACCCATCCAGCAATACTCCATAGAAAAAGGCCAGGGTGTATGCCCTGGCCTCCAACCTGCGCAAGTCAACTAAAATTTTGTGGCAGATTTGCCACAAATCCAAGATAGCTTTTTACTGAATCACGATACCGCCCGGAGCCAGCACAATACGGGCATCAGCCATATCGACGAGATCCTGCGTCTGGGTAATAAAAAACTCATGACGGTGAGTGCCTACCCGCAATGCCTCCCGCTTCACTCGCATGAATTCAAGCTTGCGAGCTTCATCAAGAGCCCCGTCTTTTTCATCACTGTAGAGCGTCCCATACACACGATCAGAACGATGGATGTTGTAAAGACAAATCCCCCGGGTGATCGCGTCCTCGAGAACGGTGACCTGCCCTCCGGAACACTCCGTGATCGACTTCTCGTCTCCGGCATCCGCATCAAAAATTATGATGTCGAAAGTCTCCTTCATGTCGCCATTTACTTTTGCAGCCTGAGTGTCCAGGCGAACCGTAAAGCGTGAGCCATAACACGCCCGTAGCAGGTCGTTAACGATGGAGGCAATAGAAGGAGCCGCATCATCGAGTTCAAGCGCCACAATGCCGTCATTGGAGCATGCCTTCATTAGCAGAGTGAACTTCGCGATTTCAGCAGCGAGCTTACCCTCTTTATCTTTTAGCAGAGCCAGCTCACCGCATTTGGCCTGCGCTGCCTCCATCTTTGTGCGTAGCGCAGCAATTTCGATATCAGCATCATGAATCCGCTTCTCGAAACTGGTAACTGCAGCCAGAGAGATACCCTCACGAATGATCAGTTCCCGCAACTGGCCGGCCAAATCTCCGAAGACCGGAAACGCTTCGATATCCCGGCGCAATTCCGTGATGCGGTCGCTTATCCTGATACGGGCCAAATCCCACTCAGACTCGGCCAGCCACTTGTCTCCGCCCAAAGCCTTCAGATCGTCCTCGGCACGCTTATCCAGACCAGCCATATCATCGCGCCATGCAGCAATGCTGGCATCAGCCTGTTTGTCCAGGTCGGTCAGATCATTATTCCAAACAACAAGATTAGCCTCGGCCTGGTCCAACTCCGGGAGCAAACGAGTGAACTTCTGGCACTCTTTCAGCGCATCCTCTGCGGAGACTAAGGCACGGTTGCAATCCCCAACAGCACTATCCGATTCCGACAATAAGCCCTGCATTTTCAAGAAATCCGCCTGCAGCGCATCCCGGTGAGCAATTGATTCCGGTAACGAGTCACGCCCAGCAACAGCATCTGCTATGAACCGGCAGCTCGGATTTAGCCAGCCCGAGGCGTCACCATGACAATCCAGGCCATCCAGCTTCGCCGCTGCCTGCTCAAGCGCCTTTATTTCAGCGTTCAAGCCAGACAATTCCGCTCCCCATTTAGACAGGTGGCCACGTCGTTCATCCCGCTCCTTGGTGAGCCGAGCAAGGCTTGACTTCTCCCGGTTGATATCTTCCAAAAGCCCAGACTCTTTCGCCACTGCACCACGAATACCGGCGCCACCCGAAATAATCTTTTCTGCTCGAGCAATGCGCTCCTGAAGACCAGTTTTTGCATTGTCGCGGGACGTAAGAGCGTTAGTGATCTGGCCTTGCAGCCCAGCCTTGGCCCGATCACGGGATAGCACGACATCAGCAATACGTTTATCGATGTCGGCAATCGCCTTGACAGCGGCGGCGCCCCCCTCGGTGAGGCGCTGCTCCTCCTCAGAAAGCTGCGTTTTAAGCATCGTTAGGCGAACGCCCTCCGACTCCTGCGCGGCCTGCTGCTCCCGGACTTTTATGATTTCCGTTCGCACTCCATCAAGAACGCTTTGACCGCTATCTAACCCGAGTTGGTCGGTGGTCTTGTTTATGGAGACACGCGATATCTCCAATTCAAGCCCCGCAGCGGCCTCTGACTCGGCAGCCAGGCCAACCATGCGGTCACGAGCCAGAAGCAGCCCAGCGGACAAGCCAGAGACAACGGTGCGGCATTTCTCTGACTGCTCGCGAATATGATCAATATTCAAAAGCTCGGAGATAATCTGCATGATGTCGCCACGAGTATAATCCGAAAGATTCTTGGCGCCCTGGCAGCGAAACACGGACGTAAAGAACAGTGACGGAGAACCGCAGACCTTCTCCACGGCCTCGTCGTAGGTCTTTACCTTGCCATCATTCAGCGGAGTCCAGACCGGAACTGTGGCGCAGACAGAAGACGCCTGATAAAGATACGCTTCCTGCTTGCGCCGCTCGGCATCGATCAGGATCAGAGCACGGTACGCGACACCGCCCATCTCGAACACCAGCTCTTTGCACGCATCGGATCCGGAGCACTGGTCATAATATGAGAACGCACCAGGCGACCAGTCCTTGGCTTTGCGAATCTTGTACGGCTGGATTCGGTACGGATGCAGATTGTCGAGCAGCGTTGTTTTCCCTGCACCGTTAGGACCGCAGACAGCAACCAATCCGTCAGGCAGAACCGACAGATCGAGAAACACTTCATCAACACCGATGCCAGCACTGAATCCCCTAAAACCCCTCAGTCGAATTGATCTGAGAATCATAAAACCTCCTGTGAGTTAATTGTTTAGCCCTCTACCTTAAAGAAGCCAAGCTTCCCTCGGCATGGTAAGAATATACTTGGCCGGCCATCTGCCAGCCCAAACCCGAATGGCCCGAAAAACCACGGCGAATCCGATACCTCGACGCATCCGGTAATCCTTGCCTGCCCAACGATCCCGCCCCGATCAAACTCGGAAGGGGCAGGCATGGCGATCCCAGGGAACTCGCGCCGTATCCATTCATGGCTTTCCTTGTCAAACTTCTGCCCAGCATGGACGTGAATCAGCCCCCTTATTCGCGTAGGCCAAGTGCGGTTTTCAATATCCTTGTGACCGTTCACAATTAACCACGCCCATGGCTGCTGTATCGATAAAGCTAACATCTTCGTCCTCCAGTTCTTTTCAGTGGTTATGCTTTTTTGCGTGCATTTTGCAGGTCATTAGCGTGGCCTCTATATGTTTGAGCCATATTTTCGTAATGGGCCTGAAGGGCGCGTAGTGCCTGTGCAAGCGTCCGTCCTCCCCGCTCTGCCAACCACGGAGATTTTGTACCGAAACCAGCGCTTTTGACCTCATACTGCACTCCACCAGAGGACAATATGTCTCTCCGTACCACACTCAGCGTTGACAGCCGATTAAAGCCGCTCGATTGTATCCCTGTGGCCGACAAATGCATTTCGGGGTTACTGGACTTGTGGACCGTCCAATCGTAACCAGGCATGATTTTTACCAATTCTTTTCTAAATTCTGATGGGTTCATCGGACCTCCTATTACTTCTGCCTTTATTCAACAGAAGCCTATGCCGCAAAATGATCACAAAGCCCGAAGCATCAGAATAAGAAGCAAACAAGCTGCAACATCACCGCCACCAATAAGTGCAATTACCACGTAGGAAATAACCAAATATATCACGAAAACAGCTCCCCCTGCTCACGCCGCCAAGGTATGCCGCAATACTGCAATACCTCCCGGAGCCCCAACGATTCCATGCAATATCGGTACTGCTGGGGATGCGTTTTCTCCATCACTTCAAACCTGTTTGGACTGGTTTCGAGATGTGCCCCGAAACCGCAGAACATGCAGCCTGTGCGCTGCGTTCCGGTAAATCGTAG
>Ga0209518_1000153_pt1 | contig 92489 bp, 117 predicted proteins | sample RifGroB1_FD_183993 | JGI IMG/M metagenome (GOLD analysis project Ga0209518, IMG submission 183993) | Groundwater microbial communities from Rifle, Colorado, USA - Groundwater B1 (SPAdes) (version 2) | ecosystem: Environmental > Aquatic > Deep subsurface > Groundwater | place: Rifle, Colorado... | reverse complement strand
TCCGGCTGGGTCAGCCACGTCCCATCCGTCAGCTCCCGGCTCAAGTCGAGAATCGTCGATCGGCTCAGAGAAGGTCAATTTGACAGCATCGATGTGACCGTTGTGCTCGGAATCTTGAGTCTCGGCTTTTTCTAATGTGGGAGGAGTGGTGTCGTAGAAGATTCCTGAAAGGGTACCTGTGGATTCGACATTGCTGGCTGAGTCTGTAGCACGAGAATAGAATGTGAATTCGCCATCTTTACTTGGAATGTAGGAATAATCCCAAGTGTCTGTGCCCGTGGAGGCAAACCATATTTGGGGACCAGTCCAATCGGCGCCATTCCAATAGTTGGTACCATCAAACATAGAAACTTCTACTGAAGTCACAGAGGACGTGTTGTCGGTGGCAGTTCCTTCTATTTTGCCCGGCCAAGTGGCGGCGTTGTAATATCCGGACGCGGGAGAGATAGGAACAGAGGATGGAATATCTATGTCTAGTTTATATGGACCTGACCACGTATTGGAATTTCCTGCATTATCTTCAGCGTAAAGATAAAGATCGTGGGAGCCGGGGGAAGGAATAGTCAAAGTATCGTTATTGTCAAAAGTTGTGCCTGTAGTTGCATCTGCTGGGGTATTCCAGTTGTAACGAGCAAAAGATAACCCCGATTCCCCTGAGTCGGATACAGAAAGCGTAATCGCAGGACTCGATGCATACCAAGATAAAGAGCTATTGTCAGCTGAGACTGTGGGATTGGTTTGATCAACCGTTAAGGTAGAGTTGGACTCTGGACCAATATTCCCAACATTGTCTTTGGCACTAACGAAAAAATTATAAATACCCTGGCCAAAGGTTGTGATGTAAGAGAGAGTATTGCCAAGAAATGTGGGGCCTTCTACGCTATCCCCCGTAACTCGATACTGATAACCAAGAATATCAGATAAAGAGTCTGAAGCGGCTGGCCAATTCCATGTCTGAGAGCTGGAGAGAGTAGGATTGGGAATAGTAATAGGGGTACCAGGCGCGGAGGGAACCGATGCGTCTACGGTGCGGGAAATCCTATTGCCAGCAGTGACTGTGCTGGAGCTGGTGTGATTGGTGCTATCATCCCCCCGGATTTGAAAATCATATGAAGTGTTATCCGTAAGACCAGTGGGGCTAGCTGAGCATGTACCGAACCAAGTAGCACTTGCCCAGGCTGACCACCCAGCGGCCCCGCTCCCAGTTATACGCGTACGATATTCACAAGCAGTGATGGGAGAAACCGAATCAGTAATAGTTGCAGTGACCGTAGGTGTGCCACTGGTATAGCCGCTAACATCTGGACTAATGGAAATTCCACTAGCGACCGGAATAGCCCGATCTGATATACGAGAGATGGCAACGCCAGTAGCAATATTTCCTGCTAAATCTTTAACCCGGAGATTGAGAGTTAAGTTTGCCCCATCTGACGCAGATAGACTAGAGGCCCGACACCTAGAAGGAGAAACAACATACGAAGCTGGGTTCCAGTTAATCCCATCGATTGTATATTCGCAGCTGGTGGTATCCAGTCCAGGGGCGGAATCACTGACATTGGCTCTGATAGTAAAACTATTTCCCCGAACATAAGGGTCGTAATCGGTAGCTAGTGTTACTGCTCCTACGGTTGGAGCTACGATGTTCCTGGTGAGTTGAAAAATGTCGGAGAATTGGTTACCTGAAGTATCGGTGGCCGTAAGCTTGATGTCGTAAATCCCATCTGCATCGACTGTGATTTCTGGATCTTCGATTGTTGCGTCACTGAAATTAATATTTCCAGGACCAGTGACTTTTTCCCAAAGAAACGAGGCGATACCATAATCGTCAGTGGCGGTGGCATCCTGAGTAAAAGTTGTGTTGGTGATCTTATCGATACCTGCATCTACAGATGGGTTTGTAAGATCAAAGATCACCTGACCGGCAAAACCTGATGCCGGAGAAGTATCGGTATCGAAAATTTTGGGAACAAAAATGCCAGAAATAGTGTCCCAGGTATTACCAGTAGCGGTGACATCGTTGTTTGTGTTGTCGGAAATGTCATATGAAGAGTTGGTGGTAAAAGTGTTGCCGGAGAGCGTGACTCCGGATGAAGACCCTATCAGATCCACGCCTACTTCGTTGTTGGAAATAGTATTATCGGTAATGGAAACAGATGACGAATCAAGAATGTAGATGCCGCTGGTAGAAAAAGTGTTGTTGTCGATAACGTTATCCTGAATTGCGGTTCCAGAAACCGAATCCAGGCTAATGCCGTCGCCATTTCCGGTGATCAGACAATTTATGATAGTGACATTGTCCGCGCCCGCCAAGAGAGAAATGCCGGTACTGGAGTTGCCGGTGTTGATAATAGTATTTATGTTGCTGTTGCAGGAGATGGTCAGTCCGGATTTGACGATAGTGATGGGGTCGGCGTATGTTCCGTCAGCAATATTAACTGTGCCCCCGGCGGCCACTGCGTCCACACCATCTCGAATATTGGTGAATTTGTCGTAACTGTTGGGGACGAAGTCATCGTCAACCCAAACTACAGTGGGAGCGTAGTCAACGGTTACTTCTTCAAGAACCGGTGTTTCGGTAGCGGTGGCTAAGAACGTGGCCCGCCACTGGAAGTAGCGGGAAGTACCGGATAAAACAGAGGTCAAATCTTGAGGCGAATCCCCTGTTCCTAAGGATGTCCAAGCGGGATCCGCATCGTCTTTGAGGAAGGCTGTAGACAATGCCCGGACTTCAAAAGTGACATTAGTTCCGGACGGTAGTGTTTCAATCCATGTGAGAAGCTGAAATTTTGTATCCGGAGTGCCGGTATCCAGGACGTCGGAGGCCTGTGTGCCGGAAGAAACATAAGTTTGTTCGTAGGTGGAGAAAACCCGGTCATTGGTACCGATAGTCCAAGTGCTGCCGCTGTTGGTAGAATTGACTGGGGTACCACCAGGATAAGTATCCGAAGTAGAACGATACCAGTCGTACATGTTGGTGTTGGAAGTACCGCTACGGAAGATGACCAAGGCGTATTGAGTGCCGGCGGTAAGGGTGGCCGGGGAGGAGTAAGAGAAGGTGACATCACCTTGGACATTGGGAACAGTATTTGGATCAACTGTGGTTTCAGCTAAAACTGTGGGTCCCGGTAAGCCGCCAACGACGTCTTTGACTCTTAAAGTAATATTGCCGCTTTTATCGTCTCCTGTTTGGACACGAAGACTAAGAATGACTTGGGCTAAAAAACCGGATGATCCGGCGGTAAATATTTGACCCGTGCGGGAAGTGGAATTAAATGTAACGGCCGTAGTTCCCGCAGTTTGGGATTGGTCAAGTACCAGCGGACCGAGAGCGCTGGTAACTTGGTCGGTACCAACTGTCGTGCCGGTGGAAGTCCCAACTGCAAAATCGGCCGTCGTGGTAACTACGAAGATGGTGAAGTGGTCTAGCCCCTTAATGACAAAGACATTGTTTTGTTCTTCTGCTGGTAATTCTTGATAAGTCTGGCCGTCTTCGGAATATTGGACCGTGGCTTCCTGGCTGGGGTTGGGATTGGGCAAAGTCAAGTCATATGTAAATGTCCCGTCTGGCATGTCTGAAGTAATGTCGTAACCGGTGGCGTCGCCAACCTGGACTTGTTTGATTTTAAGAGGTGCAGGCTGGGTGACTTTGGTGAACGTTATGGTGACAGCCGTATCGCGGTATTTATAAGTGCGACCTTCGGCGACGGGAGTAGTGGTCACATCGGCATCATCGATCGTCTGCCACTCGGGGGCAGGCGTAGGAATAGGAGTTGGTTCAACTACAATTTCTGCGGAGGGCGTTGAGTCAGTGACTTCTTGGGCAAAAGCTACCAGATAGGGAGCATTGCCTTGGAAAAGGAGAAGGAAGGAGAGCAGGAAGCTGAAAAGCTTCTTAAGAGACACTGGAGCCGATTTTAGTCTTTACTATAAGGCCTGTCAAACCTCCGACAATGTCTATCAAGACATCGCGGAGGGTAGGGGTACGGCCGAGACTGAAAGTTTGATGAAATTCGTCGGAAACGGCGTATAAGACTACCAGAATTAAAGTGAAAAGAAATAAGTAAGATTTTGGGTAACGAGTGGTGAGTTTGAGTGAACGGTAAATTAATAGGGCTAGGACAGCGTAGACGAAAAGATGGGCGGATTTTTTGACTACAAAATCCCGCCAGTGCACGGGAGTAGTGGAAAAAGTAGGTTGGGCGGAAAAGGAAAAAATTAAGACGGCCCACAAAATCGTGGGCAGCCAATATCTAATCCGGCGGCGGATGGACATATTCTCTGATTATAAGGCCAACGGAGGCGATAAAGACAATCCCACCGAGAATGGTCAAGATAATAGCCCACCAGTTTGTTGCCGGACGCTCGGCACTGGACGACAGAATTTGAGGAGACGGGATGGGGGTATTTGATGGTAGAGGCTCGAAGCTGGAAACTGGAACTGAAGTTGGTTTGGGTGTGGGGGTCGGAGTTGGAGTAGGTGTTGGTTTGGGTGTGGGAGTGGGGCTGGATTTGGGAGTTGGCGTAGGACGAGGGGTAGGAGTTGGGGTAGGACTGGGTCTAGGTGTCGGTGTGGGGGCAGGGGTGGGCGTCGGCGTTGGTGTTGGAGCGAAAGTTGGGGTCGGGGTGGGAGTGGGACCAATAACTGACGTAGCAATGCTATTTGATTTATTGTCGTTACTGGGTGAACCACACGATGGCGTGTATCGCAATATCCGAAAATAGTAGGGCCCAGTTGGTTTTTCAGCGTCAAATTTAAAATTTAGTTTACCTTCAAAGCCACCACTTTCTATCTTGTAGTAACTGCCACAATTACTGCTTGAAAGGTTAATCCATTCGTTACCGTTATTTAGTGTGAATCCTAAATAGTCATAGCTGGTCTCTGGATAAAAAAACACCCCTCGCAGGTAGGATGTTCCACAAGTGGTACAATCCAAATTTATGTCTGCTGAAAACTCTTGATCAACATTTATTGTTGAGGGGATGTTGGAAACAGAGACGGCAATCGCCAAAGTCGAAACGGTGGTTCTCCACCACTTCATTTGATTAAACTATACACTATATTTTTTTGAGTTCAACGTTTTCCTTGTGATATTCAAACTTGACTACCCATTGATCAAAGAAGCCGTCTTGCCCCAATATTCCATAGGCCAATTTTTCCATTTCATAGGAAAAGCCTACGTTTGCTACATGTTCATGCCCACCTATTTTAAAGGTTATGTTATGAAAATACGCTTTTTGTGGTTCCCCTGAGGTACCGTAAAATGTCAAAGGTGTGCCCTTTTTAATCTCCAATCCTAACTGTTCTCCAATGGTGGCATGAAACAAGCAATAATCTGCTCCTGAATCTATCAAAACTAGATAGCTTAATCCACCATTGGGACTATCAAAGTCTATTTGAATAACTGGTCTAAGGGAAGATTTTTTATCAGGGAAGGGACAATTATTTTGATCAACTGGAAACTTTCTGTAACGAAAGTTCATCGTCATTTCTTTTACAAAATATAAGCCCCATAATTTTTGGGTGCTCTTGTAAGAACCGGGCGTTCTATCCCCTCTTTTTTGGCTCTATTCAGCACATCCGCTACTTTATTTCCCGAAACCACCACTTTCATCGATGACGGGTCGAGAGCCAGCCATTTATTTGAATATTTTCCTAGGCCTGACTGATCATACGTTTTAATTTTCATACATACATGATATCACTTGCTATTGGACGTGCAAGTAGAGAGTTTTCAAACCGGAGCCGTGGTCGATGAATTTGATGTTGATGGTGGAAGAACCGCATTTTTCAGATGAGGAATAGAGCATGCCGGCTGCCGGGGCACGAATGACATCGTCGGTGGAAACCATGTCTATCCCGGTATGAATACCGCCACTATACCGATATCTGTATGAATAAGGGGTATTACCATAGCGCTGTGTAATTTCCAGCGTCCCCCGTAAAGGCCAATCCCAGTTTCCAGAACCGATATTCAAACCCCATTTATCAGTAGTATTTTTGAGGTAAGTTTCGGCGTTTACCCAGGAATCGTTTTGACGAACTTCAAAATGCAGGTGTTTGCCGGTAGAACAGCTGGGATAGCCAGAATTACCTACTAATCCGATAGGATCACCGGCGTTAACTGGACCTTGTCTGACGGCGTTGGCTAAAGCGCTATTAATAGCCTGAAGCTCAAGGCGGGCCTCTTCGAGTTGTTTTTGGTACAGAGATTCGTTGTTTTTGGTTTGTTTGAGGAGGTTGTCGCGGTCGGCCCGCAAGTTGGCCAGAGCAGTTTTTTGAGTTTGCAAACGAGTCTGGGAATCTTGAACCAGAGTCTTTTGCTGGGCGTAATTGTTTTGCACGGCCTGGGTTTCGGCCAAAAAGCGGCGGTTGGTGGATTGGACAATCTGCAGGTACTTAAAACGGGAGACGAGCTCGGAAAAATCGGCGGCGGAGAAAAAGATTTGCAAAGGATCCAATTGACCTTGCTTGTATGAGAGAAGAATTTGCTTTTCTAAAAGACGAGATTTGGCCTGGAGTTTGTCTTCCAGAAAATTTATCTTGGCGGAGATGGAGGCAATCTGGTCTTCAGTTTGGGAAATTTTTAGGGAAGTGAGTTTGATTTGACCATCATAAAAGGCCACTTGACCGGAAAGGGTTTGGGCTTGGCTATGCAGCGCGACGACCTTTTTTTCCAGTTCGGCAATTTTTGTTTCGAGATCTGAAGCGGAATCAGCACGAGCCGCAGGCACAGCAAGCAAGAGCAGGCACAGCAAGCAAGAGCAGGCAAATAGAAATTTCTTCATGCTTTGAGGAAACGCCGAACAGCCAGAAATCCTCCAACTGCACCTATCACGGCGCCCAAAAGCAATTCTCCACCCAAGAGAGCGAGCATGAACCAAAACGGGGCAGGCAAAATGGGAATACCAGCTAAGAATCTGGCTAAAAAGGGCGTGCTGTACAGCAGAATAATGTAGGAAACGCTCCAGGCGATAAAGGCGCCGGTGGCCCCGTAAATTACACCTTCCCAAACGAAAGGGGCACTGATGTAGCCGTGGGTGGCGCCCAGAAGTTCGTGCAGAGTAATTTCGTCCCGGCGGTTGGCCACTTTGATACCGATAATGAGCAGGATGATGATAAAAGTAATGACCAGATGCGAGCCGACCAGAGAAAAGCCAATGAGACGAACAGAGCTGGTCCAGGTAGCCAACTCGTTGACAATATCTTCGGCAAAACGCACGTCGTCGATGTCCACCTGGGTGGTGAGAAAATCGGCAATGGTCTTAAGGTCGGAGGGGTTTTTGGCCGAGACCTCGATGGAGGCAGGCAGCATGTTGGCAGTAACTGCTTCTAAAAGAAGCGGGTCGGATTTATTCAGATCTTTGTAAAGTTTGAGAGCGTCTTCTTTGGAAACATATTTGACATCGGCTACCAGGCCGGTAGCTAAAAGATTGGTTTTTATAAGATCCACGGCTTGGGGTGTGGGAACTAGGTCGGACTTGAAAAAAGCGTTGACTTGGGGCCGGGTTTCAAAATACGTGAGAATGGCCTGGGAGCCGGCGGCGATGAGGAAGAAAATGCTGCCCAAAAACAAAGTCATGGTCATGATGGAGATGGCAGCTAAAGCCTGGTAAGGGCTGCGGCGAATACGCGACCAAACACTAGTCATATTTGCCTTTGGGAGTATCTTTGATAACTTTGCCGGCGTCTAATGCAATCACCCGACGAGCTAAATGATTGACGATGTCCGCATTGTGGGTGGCCATAATAATAGTAGTTTGGAGTTGTGAGTGGAGAGTAGAGAGAAGATTGACGATGGCCCGGGCGGTTTTGGGATCTAAATTTCCGGTAGGTTCATCGGCCAGAATGAGCTTGGGGCGGGCCACTATGGCCCGGGCCAGAGCCACCCGCTGTAACTCTCCACCGGAAAGCTGGGCCGGGAATAAATCGGTGCGGGCGGTGAGCTCTACTAGTTCTAAGGCTTTCTTGACCGATTTTTGCAGGTCCTCGGGCTTGACGCCCATGATTTCCAGAGGCAAAGCCACATTTTCAAAAACGCTCCTGTCAGGAAGAAGCTTGAAATCCTGAAACACGGTGCCCAGGGTGCGGCGGTATTCGTGAATTTCAGTGGGGCCAGTCAGAACCAATTTACCAGCGTCGGGCTTAAGGTCACGCATTATTAAGCGAATAATGGTGGTTTTGCCGGAGCCAGAAGGACCGGTAAGGAAAATAAATTCGCCGGGAGCGATATCAAAAGTGACGGCGTCTAAAGCCAAAATGTTACCGAACTTCTTGGTGAGTTTCTGGGCAGAGATCATGGATTTTATTCAAGGATTTTGACGCGGCCCACATCCATGAGCCAGGAAGCTTTTGAGCCATCGAATGTCTCGCCCCAAACTTCGACGTGTTTATCTACAAATTCGTCTAAATCGACGACCGAAGAAATGAGGTAAGCTGAATTTTTGGGGTTGCTGTCCAGGACTAAATGGTGTGTACCTTCGCCGTTAAGTCCGTCTTTTTTGAGAATACCAACTGCGGAATCGCGAAAAGTTTTGGTGTCGGTGGACCCGACTTCTTTGTCCGTTTTTATCATGATTCCGGTAGACAGGCCTTCGACCTGGGGTGGAGAAGCGCGGAAGAGCAAGTAGCCCCCGCCAATACCCAGAAGAACTATTAAAACAACCATACCCGTAATCCAAACTTTGGGAGCAAGAACCATGGCTTTAGTATACCATACGGACTTCGGCTTCAATGAATTCGTCCAGGTCGCCATCCAATACGGCCTCAGCTTGGGAAGTTTCTACTCCGGTGCGCAAATCCTTGACCAATTTGTAAGGGTGAAGAACATAAGAGCGAATTTGGTTGCTCCAAGAAGCGGCTTTGTAGACACCCCGTAAGCTTTTTGTTTGGGCGGTCCTTTTTTCCTGCTCCAGCTGCCAGAGTTTAGCTTTTAATAAGCCCATGGCAATTTTGCGGTTTTGCTCCTGGAAGCGCTGGGTTTGACAAGCTACAGAAATACCGGTGGGTTTGTGCGTCAGGCGGACGGCGGTAGAGACTTTGTTGACGTTTTGACCGCCGTGACCGGTGGCCCGGTAAGCTTCAAATAGAACATCGTCCGGTTTGATGATCATATCGCTGGCATCAGACTCTTCGAGTTCCGGCAGGACTTCTACCAAAGCAAAAGACGTCTGACGCAGAGCGTCGGCATTAAAAGGTGAGAGGCGAACCAGGCGGTGTGTTCCCCGCTCGCCAATGAGGTAACCGTACGCGTAGGCGCCAGATACGGTGATAGTTACAGACTTTAATCCTGCCTCTTCTCCGGGAGCCTGATCCACAATTTCCACTTCCCAACCCCGGGATTGGCAATATTTGACGTACATCCTAAGAAGCATGGAGGCCCAGTCCATAGCCTCGGTACCCCCTTGGCCGGCATGAATATTAAGAATGGCGTTGTGATTGTCGTATGGACCATTGAGAAAAGTTCTAATTTCTAATTGACCTAATTTTTTGGAAATTTTGGGCAAGTTGTCTCCTTTGGCGATTTCTTCGGTCAGTTGGTTTATTTCGTCCTCTTCTTTTTGCAATGCGGATAATCGTTTCATGGCCGCTTGGGCGGCCATTTGGTCGGACCAAAAGTCTGCCTCGGAAGATTTGGCCTCCAGATCATGGATTTGCCTAGCCCGGTCTTCGGGATTAAGCTTGGCCTTAATTTTTTCTAAACGCAGTTGGAGATCATCGGGCTGAGGTTTGATGTCGGTCATGGTTGGCAGACGACGTTTCTGATTTGCTGGAGTTGATCGGGTTTGAGCTTCAGGAGTGTATCGGCGATGACTCCCAGGCTTTCGTTGGTGACCTGAACCCCAAGAACTACCGGACCTAAGTTCCGGCCAGGGTGAGTGACAAAAGCATCCAGGGTATCGCTAATGACTTTGCCGGCTTGGGAGGGATCGACTTTAGGTATGGCCGGTATCTTTATTTGATCTTTGACTTCAGCCAGAGAGGTGGGGATTTTGGGCATCGATCCCCTTTTTACTGACACATAGCCGTACACCCCAACCACCAACAAAGCTATAAAAGCCACCTTAAACAAAAATCCAAACATATATTCTAGTGACTAGGTTATAGGTTCTAGCTAGAAGAGTCAAATTTGAATATGCCCGGTGTTGACCAGTCGGTGGCCACATTATCGCTTTGTTGAGAAACAATTAGCTCTCTGGCTAAAAACGATTCGCCTGAAAAAGAGTTGTCTTTTATGAGACTCATGGCAGAATTAAGTTCTTCGGGTAATAGTTTAGCGACAGACAAATGAGGCTCGTACGGGTAGGGAATTCCAGTGTCTTTAATTCTAATTTTTTCTTTGTCTGAAAAAATGGCCCACTTTTCTAAGTATTTGGGATTTATCCCTTTTCCTCTTAAAGAAGTAAAGCGGTTAACTAAATTGTCATGGAGTTGATGAAGACGAGGAGCGCTCTCTTTATCGATGGCTATCACTAAATAATTACCAGCGGCAATTTCAAATCCGCCAAGCTTGACTGTGAATGATCTGGTTTGAGCCACGATTTGCTGTGACTCCTGGAGAATCGAGTTCAAATTATGATTAGGCATGGGAGATAAATAGACCATTAAGTGACTTTCCCATTCAAACGGAACGTGAGACATGTAGCTGTTGTGGAATTTGGAAGAGAGTAACTTGTTTAATTTGTAGATTCTCCGAGAAATCTCTTTAGGAGGTCTAACAAAAATCAGTATTTGCTTATCGTTATCTTCCATAAATCACGGTTGACCAAGGTCGGGGTAGATTTTTTGAATGGTCTTTAGGATTTCTTTTTCGGCTTCGTCTACGGTCGAATTTTCGATTTTTGCCCCTGCTGCTCTGGCGTGACCGCCACCCACAGCAAATGCGGTGGCTATTTTTGTAACATCTAAGAATTTATTGGGGTTGTTTGAGCGAAGACTAATATTTATCCTTCTGGGCTCATATTCATATATAACGGCCGTTATCACTGCTTCTGTACATTGTGAAAGGAAAAATGCAACCGTGTTTTTTGTGTCGCTTACTTTTTCTCCCGTTATATCTTGCTCCAAAAAGTAGGACAGTGGAATTTTTGTGATAACAACCCCACCATTAAAATAATTTTGGGCAAGTGACAAAGTTTTACCAAATACCAATATATTTTTAAAACCTATTTGGGTTAATTTTGATACCGATTGCCAAGATTCAGCTCCTCTTTTGACTAAATCTGATGCGGTAGCAAAAGTTTCCGAGGTGGTACCCTCAAATTTAAATCCCCCGGAATCTCCCCAAATGCCCACAAATAAACATGTGGCGATATCTGAATTGATTAGTTCGGGATTGTTTTGATATATGAGTTGATAAGCCATTTCTGAACTAGAGATCATTTTGTTTTCAACTAAGTTGATGTCTCCAAAAGAAATGTTGGTTTTGTGATGGTCGATGTTTATAGTTTTTATTCCAATTGGAAATCTAAGTTCGGTTTGTCTTGTAATTTGTGACGGAGCGGATATGTCGATGGAAATGAATAGATCGTAGTCTTGTAGTTCCGTTTGTGGAAACGATCTTGATTCAATTTCTTCGAAACTCTTAAGGAATTTCACTGAGTCTAATGGAGGGTCGTCTCCAGAAATAAGGGTGGATTGTTTTCCAAGGCTGTCTAAAGTTAGCTTCATAGCTAAATTCGAGCCAACTGAATCTAGATCAGGGCGAACATGGCAACAGAGAAGAATATGGTTGGCTTTTTGGATTTCAGACCAGATTTGGGGCGCTAATTGCTTAATTTTGTCAGACATGCAGCAATTTTACCACTCTTAGACCTCGTTATCTGGGCTTTTCTTAGTAGACCTGATTGTGGGTTCCTATATCGAAAAGTGTAATTACTTCTTCAACCCGATTTTTCACCTCTGAGTTTATGGTCTCTCAGGAGCGAGCTGGTTGGCTCGCTCAATCTCAAGCTTAACCTGGATTTGAATTTCTGGTACAATTTGGGGTCAGGAAGAATTCGTTTCTTCAGCGATTTTTCAAAATCGTTATAATATACGACTTTCATCTACCTTCGAGCTGGGCAAAGAATTCGTCAAGAGAATTGGCTGTTTTAAAGTTTCGACCGGCTCTAAAATCTGCTTCCATTTTGAGGTATCTTCTCTCGTTCTTTTTGGAAAGTCTAACAGTGGGCTCTTCGGTGATAGAAACAGAAAGTTGCCTTTTGGCAAGTTTGGAAAGATAGATACGGACGGCTTCCTGTAAGGAGGAGAAGCCATAATCGGCCGCCACGGCAGCTGCGGTATCACGCAAAGATTTATGCATGGGAACTTGGAGAGTCACGATGTCCATAGTGGTATAATTATACCGTTTTGATATTAATTGTCAAGTGACTTCCACAAATACCAACAGGCGACAGTGCGATATGGCTTCCATGGTTCGGCTACGTTCACCATAAACTTTTTCAAATTTTTGTGTTTGCGATTGAGGCCGTAGTGTTTAACAAAAGCGTTTTGGATGCCCACGTCATCCAGGGGAAGAATATCGGGGCGCTGGAGAGTAAACATCAGCTTCATTTCGGCGGTCCAACGACCGATGCCCTTGACGGCAGTAAGATGGGCGATTACTTCTTCATCGGACAGTGAATCCAGCTGGTCTAACTGAACAGTTTTGGCCAGAACTTTTTGAGAGAGATCATGTAGAGATCTGGCCTTGGCCCAGGAAGTACCGATGCCCCGCAATTTTTCCAGAGGCTGGTTCAAAATAAGTTTGGGGGTAAATTTTTTGTTTGGAAAGAGAGTCAAAAATCGGCTATAAATGGTATCCGCGGCTTTGCTTGAAAGCTGCTGGCCAATGATTTCGCTGACCAAATTGGTAAAGCGGTCTGGAGGAGGTTGGTAGTTTATTGAACCAAAACGATCTATTAAAGCTTTTAAAACCGGATCTTTTTTGAGATGACGGAGGGCTTTATTTAGATCCTGCATATATTTTGGCGAGGAGTTTTTTAGCCCGGTAGAGCTTGCCTTCCAGGCTGCGCAAAGGAAGTTTCAGCTTGAGGCTGATTTGGCTGGTGGACAATTGTTCGTAATATCGCAGCTGTAATAACTGGCGATATTCTGGTGGAAGAAGATTTAGACAGGCATTAACTTTGGCTCGCAGTTCATCCAAGGTGAGTTTCTCTTCGTAAGACAGAGAGGGGTCGAAGATAGAGTTGAATTTTTCTATCGCGGGGACGACAAAGTGGGACTGATGGCGAACCTGATCGCGGTAGTAATCGGAGAGTTTGTTGAGAGCGATTTTACATAGCCAAGTAAAATAGCTGCTTTTGTGCCGAAATGTGTGGTAAGACTTGAGGGCGGCTACAAATGTCTCCTGGAGAGCTTCGCGGGCGGCCTCGTAGTCCCCACCCGAGCGCTTGAGTAAAAATCGCAAGATTTTTTGGGAATCGTGGGTCTTTGTGTCCATATGCGTCTAAATTATACAGCTTAAAAATGAAAGACAGAACCGTCTACATATTTATGGGTCCACCAACTAGTGGTAAGTCTTCTGTTGCGTCGCTGTTATCTAAAGAGTTTAGGACGAGGTTAATAAGGGGCAGAGATGTGGTGCCGAATCTTACTGAAACATACGGAAGCTTCAGAAGTCTCATTCCTGACCGTATCTTCCTGCCCAAACTAAAGGGCAAAATGGACGGTTTAGGCGACAGAGAAAACATTACCCTAGATAATATTCCCAGAACAAAAATGCAGGCCGAACTTATTGTAGACTGGTCTGTCACTTTTAGAGCAACAGTGGTAACCATACTTCTGAACTTATCGAAACAAGAAGTGGTAGATAGGGTAAAGGGTAGGTTGACTTGCCCCACGTGTGGAGAAAGTTATCACCAGTTGTTGAAGCCGCCGAAATGGGGTGGGCTTTGTGATAATGACCGAAATGCTTTAACTGTTCGTTCAGGAGACAAAGATATTAAGATAGTAGAAAAGGCTTTCGAGGATTATTCCAGGCTAGTGGGTTCGTTATTAGGGATTTTGGAAACAAAGTCAACCGTGGTCCAAATTCCAGCTAGTGGTACTGTTAATCAAACCTATATGAGCCTTATAAGCAAGTTGAGGGTGAAAGGAAACTAGGCAGGTTTCCCGAAACGTGGGTTTTGTCCAGCATATTCGTCCAATTATGCATGACCATAGCAGAATTGGCAAAAATGGCGGATGATCCAATTGGGAGCTTGCTGGATCTGTTTGGGTATCCTTCTGAAAATGCTCCACAAGCGGAGAGGGAAATGTGGGTAGCCAAAATGATGGGGGTGGCGGTTTTGGCGGGAGGGGCAGGTTTGCTGGGATGGATAGCAATTGTGGCTCATTGAGAGTAAAATGAGGGGTTGTGAAAGATATCCGAAATATAGCCATTATCGCACACGTGGACCACGGAAAAACGACGCTGGTGGATGGGATGCTCAAACAGACCCATACTTTCCGGACCAATGAAGCGGAAATGAACCAGACGACGATTTTAGACAGTAACGAGCTGGAAAGAGAAAAAGGGATTACGATTTTGTCAAAGAATACGTCGGTATTCTACAAAGACGTGAAGATTAATATTATCGATACACCGGGTCACGCCGATTTTGGCGGAGAAGTGGAACGGGTGCTGAATATGGCGGACGCGGCACTTCTGATTGTAGATGCAGCCGAAGGGCCGCTGCCTCAAACCAGATTTGTGCTGAAAAAAGCCTTGGAAGCGGGGTTGAAAATCATTGTGGTCATTAATAAAATTGACCGGAAAGACGCCAGACCCGCTGAGGTGCTGGCGCAAACCGAAGAACTGTTCTTGAAACTGGCTACCCATCATAAACATTTAGACTTTCCGGTGATATATGCCATTGGCCGGGAAGGGCGTACAGGGTCTGACCCTATGCGCTTAGGGTCTGACCTTAGTTCTTTGTTTGATTTAATTTTGGCGGAGGTGCCTAATGCCGTCAAAAATACGGAGGAGCCGGTGCAAATGTTGGTATCCACCTTGGACTACGATAGTCATCTGGGTAAGATTGGAATTGGCAGAGTGAGGCGCGGGACAATCAGGATCGGACAAATGGTGGCCCAAGTTGTACCTTCCGTTAAACTAGGGACGTTTAAAATTGAAAAGTTGTTTACCAGTCATGGAATCAAACGAGAAGAAGTAAAAGAGGCGCCGTGTGGAGACATTGTGGGCATTGCGGGTGTAGATAATATTGAAATCGGACAAACTATTACTGACCCGGGTACTCCCGAAGCTCTACCCCAAACAAAGATTGAAGAACCAACTCTGAAAGTGACCGTGGGGCCAAACACCTCGCCGTTTGCCGGACGGGAAGGAAAATTTGTCACCGGCAGACAAGTGGGAGAACGATTGGCTCGAGAAAAAGAAACCAATTTAGGGCTACGTATCTCCGAGTCTGAAGGCGGGGCATATACGGTAGTTGGCCGGGGTGAACTGCACTTGGCGGTGCTTCTGGAAACCATGCGCCGGGAAGGCTATGAGATTCAGGTATCCAAGCCGGAAGTTGTCCTCAAAGACCACGAAGAACCGTTTGAAGAAGTAACCATTGATGTCCCCGATGAGTACGTGGGCATTGTGACCACCGAAATGGGCAAAAGACGGGCGACTTTGGTGGATATGGTGGCTGACGGAAAGGGAAACACCCGGATAATGTATGAAATATCCCAGAGAAACTTGATGGGGGTAAGAAATATTCTGTTGACCCAGAGCAAAGGGACAATTCTATTTAACTCAATGGGGCTTGGGTATAAACCGATGGGGGAAGCCTTGCCCAGAATGAGAAACGGGGTCTTGGTGGCGTTTGAAACGGGAAAAACTACCACCTATTCTCTAAACACGGCCCAAGAACGGGGAGTGCTGTTTGTGGGACCGGGGGTGGAAGTGTATACGGGTATGATTGTAGGGTTGTCTACCCGCGAAGGGGACATTGATATTAACGTGACTAAAGGCATGGCGCTGACCAATATGCGCCAGTCGTTTAAAAATATTAAGCCGCCCCTCACTCCTGCGGTGGAAATGACTATCGAACAAGCTCTAGATTTTATCGAAGACGACGAACTTCTAGAAATTACCCCGCACTCCTTGCGCCTGCGCAAAAAGCTGCTTACGCACCTGGATCGCGTCCGTGCAAAAAGAAAACAAAGCTAAACTGCGACATAGACTACCCCTCTGGTCATTCCGAGTTTTTTTATCTGTCCTTCTTTTTGCAATTTTAATAAGTGATAGTGAATGGTTTGGGGGTTTTTGGCCAAAAAATGACGAGAGATGAAGTCAAATGTGCATTCAGGATGATCTTTGATCAGGAAAAGTATCTCTCTACGAATTACAAGCATTAATGTATATTAGAATATATATTAATAAATGACAAGATACAATAAAATACGATAAGATATGAAAAGATTCTGGTTAACTCTCGATAAAAGTGGGAGGGGCAGTTTTATAGTCAGTGTAACGGTACCAGGTGGGAGTGAAGGCCAAAAATACGGTGGCAGGGTCGGATTTGTACTGCTCGGCAGAAGGATGCTTGGCGTAACGGATCTTGTGGATATCCGGCAACTTGGAAGCGTCGGCAATGAGCTGAATTTGGCCGTCCATTTGCAAAGTTTTCATCTCCTGTTCGTTAAAACCGACAACTACAGAGGCGGCTACTGGCTGGCCGTCCTTTAATCCAGCCATCTTTTTACTAGTGTTTTCGGTCTGAATGTAAATAGTCAGAGGTTCGGCGATGTGAGAATAGTGCATAGCTGCATTGTGACAAGTTCCGTCCGGCATGCAAACTGAAAGCGCACTTACCTTTTCCTTAGCCAAAAAATCTAAAATTTTCTGATCCATACTGATATGATATTATCATACTTGGCAAGTTATGAAATTAATAGGTAAAGTAGTCATAATTACTGGCTCTTCGAGCGGGATCGGAAGAGCCACGGCTCTTAAATTTGCCCAAGAGGAAGCAAGAATAGTTGTTAATTACAAGTCGAATGCGGATGGAGCCAGAGATGTGGCCAAAGAGATAGAAATATTGGGAGGAAAAGTTGTGTGTGTCCAAGCCGACGTATCAGACTCGCAGCAGGTAAAGAAAATGTTTACGCGGGCGGTAAAAGAATTTGGGACGGTAGACATCTTGATAAACAACGCTGGGCTGGCTAAAGCCAAACCGTTTTTTGAGATAACCAAGGAAGATTTGGAAACCGAGTTTGGAAAAAATTTTTTCAGTATGGTGTACTGTGCTCAAGAAGCGGCAAGACTCATGCAAAAAAACGGAGGAAGAATAATAAACATGTCTTCGATTTGTGGAGGAGTGGACTCGTCTCCATGCACTTCAATTTTGACATTCACTACTGCAAAAGCGGCGGTGAGTATGCTAACTAAGGTTCTGGCTAAAACATTGGCTCCGAAAATATTGGTAAACGCAGTGGCACCGGGGTTCACATTAACCAGATTTTGGGAAGGGATGTCTAAAAAGGACGAAGGAGCACTGTTGGAAACGACGTTAACAAAAAGCTGGGTGACTGCAGACGAAATTGCTAATGCATTTATATATTTGGCAAAATCCGATTCGATAACAGGTCAGGTGTTGGTGGTTGACGGCGGGTACACAATAAATAACAGATAATGTTGCTTTAGTGGTGAGAATATTTGCCTATCAGCTGGGCTGTGTCAATCACCCGGCCGTTTACGTCTAAAGCCTGAATTTTAAAGAAATAGCGGTGGGTGTCGGAGGGAGGACAGGGGCCGCCATATTTGGCTGCTTTCGGCACGCCGGAAATATCCAGGGGCGGATTGACATTAGCCCCATCGCAGGTATATTTGGCCGGTATCCTCTCCCCTTCTCCAAAAACCGGGCTAGAAATCTTAATCATTTTTTTTCTAATTTGGGTAGTGGCAGTGCTTATATTTCTTGCCGCTTTTACACCAACAGGGATCGTTGCGGCCGAGTTTTTTGTGTTCGTTTTGGGCGCTGGTCTTTTGCAGGGTCTGCATGGCAGTTAAAAAGTCGTTGTTGTCTGACGACGGGACTGATGGTTGTGGGTGGTGAGTAGTGAGATTGGTAGTGGGGATAGGGGTGGGGGCCGGTTGCGCTCCGATTTGGATTCTAAAGAGGCGCTTGGCAAATTCGGAGTCGATTTGGGCCATTAATCTCTCAAACATAGAGAAGGCTTCGCCTTTGTATTCCACGAGCGGATCGCGCTGGCCGTAGCCACGCAGGCCTATGCCTTCACGCATATCATCCACTGCGTCCAGGTGATCGATCCACAAATTGTCAATGGACGAGAGGTAGGCGTACTTGATGATCTCTTTCCACACTTCTTCGCCCACTTGGGATTTACGCTGAGTGACAGCATCAGAAATAATTTGATTAATTGAAGTGATGATTTCGTCTGCTATACCGGATTTTTTGAATTGCTGACCGATGGCTTTTTGAGAATCGTCATCGAAAGGGACAATTTCCACTAAGGCGGTTACGATGGGCAGGACCTCTGACTCCACCACTCCGCGGGGAGCGTAAGATTTAACGATATTAGATAATAGAGATTGGATATTAGAGATGACCTCGGATTCGGTGATTTCGCCGGAGAGGACACGCTTTCGCAGGCCGTAGACGATCTCGCGCTGTTTGTTCATGACATCGTCGTATTCCACCACATGTTTTCGGGCATCGAAGTTGAAACCTTCGACTTTGATTTGAGCCTGCTCGATGGACCGACTGACCATACCGTGTTCGATGGGCTCGTCCTCGGGAATCTTGAGCATGGTCATGACTTTGGCCACCTGTTCACCGCCAAAAATGCGCATGATATCGTCGTCGAGGGCGAGATAGAAGCGGGTGGAGCCGGGGTCGCCCTGACGACCAGAGCGGCCGCGCAGTTGATTATCAATGCGCCGGGATTCATGGCGTTCGGTACCGATGACGTGCAAGCCGCCCAGTTTAACCACTTCGTTGTGATCTTTCTGCCATTTAGCCCATTCTCTTTTGCTTTGGGATTCCGGCGGTTTACCGCCTAAAACTACGTCTACTCCCCGGCCGGCGATGTTGGTGGCAATGGTCACGGAGCCTCGATGCCCGGCCTCGGCGATAATTTGGGCTTCCCGTTCATGGTTTTTGGCGTTTAAAACTTCGTGGGGTACACCTTTTCTTTTTAAAAGTTCGGCGACAATTTCATTTTTTTCGATGGAGGTGGTACCCACTAAAACCGGCTGACCGGCGGCGTACAAGCGGCCGATTTCTTCGGCCAGCGCAGAGTATTTGGCCCGGGTAGTTTTGTAAACAATATCAGCGTGGTCGGCCCGGACCATGGGACGATTGGTAGGGATGACAATCACGTCTAATTTATAAATTTTTCTAAATTCCTCGGCTTCGGTAGCGGCCGTGCCGGTCATACCGGCCAGTTTGATATAGAGACGGAAGTAATTCTGGAAAGAGATGGTAGCTAGGGTCTTGGATTCCTGCTGGATGACGACATTTTCTTTGGCCTCAACGGCTTGGTGAATACCTTCTGACCAGCGGCGGCCGGGCATGAGCCGGCCGGTAAATTCATCTACGATGACCACCTGATTTTCGCGGACCACGTAATGCCGGTCGCGCAAAAAGAGGGTGCGGGCCTTAAGAGCGTTCTCCAAATGATGGACGGTTTCAAAATCTTTCTCGTACAAATTTTCGATATTTAACATCTTCTCCACTTTTTTCAGACCGTGCTCGGTAAGATTGGCCGTGCGGTGTTTTTCGTCGATGACGTAATCGGTGTCCGAAGAAAGTTTGTCTACTAATTTGGCGAATTCGTAATATTTTTGAGTAGGTTCGGTATCCGGAGCGGAAATGATAAGCGGGGTGCGGGCCTCGTCAATGAGGATTGAATCAACTTCATCGACAATGGCGAAATGATGACCCCGCTGAACCATGTCCGATAATTGACCTACCATGTTGTCGCGCAGGTAATCGAAACCGAACTCGTTGTTGGTGCCGTAGGTAATATCCGCGGCGTACGCCTCTTGGCGGGTGCAGGGTCGGAGATGGGCTAGGCGGTCGTCACCGTGGGAGGGATCAGAATATTTAGGGTCGTAGAGAAATGATTGTTCGTGAACAATAACGCCAACCGACAGACCCAAGAGGTGAAAAGTGGGGCCGTTCCAACCGGTATCACGCCGAGCGAGATAATCGTTAACCGTAACGAGATGGGCACCCTTACTGGTCAGGGCATTTAGATAAAGCGTAGGAACTGCCGACAGGGTTTTCCCCTCGCCGGTTTTTTGCTCGGCAATTTGACCTTGGTGGAAAGCGGCGGCAGCCATGAGCTGAACGTCAAAGGGACGCAGGCCAATGGCCCGATCGGAGGCTTCTCGTGCGAGGGCAAAAGCTTCTGGAAGAAGCTCATCTAGAGTAGCCCCGTCTGCTAAGCGGTTTTTGAATTTAGCAGTTTCGGCGACAAAATCCTCGTCTTTTTTTAATTTTTTGTATTTAACAGTAAAAGTATTAATCTGATCGACTCTGGTTTTGAGGCGGTCGACCTCCTTTTGATTTAAATCGAGGAATTTAGTAAGAAACTTAAACATGCCCCGCTATTATAACCAAATTGGTAAGAACCCGCACTAGTTCGATCTTTTTAAAAACTGCTTTGAGTTTATTTACCAATTCTTCGGCTTTTTGACGTTTGGGCTCGTCGTAAAAAAGATGATTGATGATTACCCGTTTTCCAACTTTTTTTAATTTTTCTAGAAATTTTTTAGAATACACAAATTCAGGAACTTGATCACCAAGGTATAAGTCAACGAGTACGAAGTCGAATTTGTCTTTAGTCTTTAGCAGATAGTCTTTGGCATCGATATTAAGAATCTTAAGATTCGGGATGCGGTCGAGATCGAAATATTTCCTGCCTATTTCAAGCATGACCAGATCGATCTCAACACCGGTGATTTGGGCTGGTTGGGGAATGAGTTTGGCGACAGTTCCGCACCCCAGCCCTAAAATCAGCCATTTAGCTTCAAAAGGACTAACCTTTTTAAGAATTGGGCGCCAGACATCGGCTACGATTCCCCCACTTTGGATCAAATTTCCAGTGGCCACATATTTATATCCCCACCCCTGGCGGACTTCGATGGCCCCACTATATTTAGACTTGAATTTACTGATAACTTTTGGCCTGAAGGCGGAAAAGACGGGCATATTTTTTGTCGAGGAGCATTAACTGATCGTGAGTGCCCTGTTCTGTGATTTTGCCTCCTTCGAGCAGCAGAATTTTATCCGCCCGGCGAACGGTGCTGAAACGATGGGAAATAAGTAATAGAATCTTGTTTCTAGCAAGCCTGATTATTTTTTCAAATATTTCTTCTTCCGCTTTAGGATCAACGTTTGAGGTCGGCTCATCCAAAACAACGACTTCTCCGTTTTTAAATAGAGTTCTTGCCAATGCAATTCTCTGCCATTGACCTTTAGACGGCTCTACACCCTTCTCGAAAGATTTGGACAGGGGGGTGCGATATTTGAGAGAGAGACTCTGAATGAAGCGATGGACACCCGTTAGTTTGGCAGCAGCCTCAATTGCCTGCTTATTTTTCAGGCGAGAGATATCCCCGTATCCAATACTTTCTTGGGCTGAAAAAGCATAGTCGGAAAAATCTTGAAAAAGGACCGAAAGGATCTTGCGATAGGCGTGAATATTATATTTTTGAACATCGACTCCATTAACTAAAATCTGTCCTTTTTGGGGGGTGTAGAATCCGACCAAAAGTTTAATCAGGGTAGTTTTTCCCGCCCCATTTTCTCCCACTAGGGCTATGTTTTCCCGAGGTTCAATTGACAAGTCGACGTTCTCTAGGATCCAATTTTTACTATTGGGATATTTAAACCAAACATGGCGAAATTCTATGCCTTTTTTGAAAGGAAGACGGGGAGTTCTGCCCTTAACTCGTTCGGAAGATTTTAAATCCAATAACCAAGAAAAGTCCGATGCGAAGAGATAGTTGGCATAAATAGTGTTGACATTGGAAAGAAGCATTCCGAAACCGTTACCCAAGGTTGTACAGGCCTGATACAGCATCTGAGCTGACCCCAAGGTAATTTTTCCCGCTAGAGCCAGAATAAAGAAATATGAGTTGAGGAGAATAAACAACAAGTTACTAGGAATCTCTGCTAAACTGCGGAATTTGGATCTTTTAATATCCAACTTCACTCTTTCACCGATTATTTGCTGGGCCAGCTCGTTCATTTTTTGAGTCAGGATTTTAACAGTCCCCAGAATTTTGTTTTCATAAAATGATTGAGGGTTAGTAAGATAGTGGTTTGTCCAACCCCATAGGCGGTTGGTGGTGGCTTGCCTTTCGCCCAAAGCATATTCAAGTTTGGAGAACTTAGCGCTTAACCAAACATCTGGTAACTCAAATATAATAATGGCTAGCCCTATCCAAGGGTTAAAGGTAAAGAGAGCGATTGCAGCTGAAATGATAGTGAAAACGGAATTGGGAATTTGGGAGATTGGTTGAACCATACCCCAAAGGCGTTGATTGTACTCCCGACCAATTTTCTTAAATTTGTCCTGAAAAGCGGGTGATTCAACGGTAGAAACATCTAGGGAGTTTAGTTTTTGAGCCATGAGAATTTCTGCTTTGGCGTTGAGAAGACGAGAGAGAGAACTCTCCATGGGATAAATAAAACGATTCATAGCGAAGCGGATATATTCTATAAGCGAACGGAGAATGATAACTAAAACGATAGTGCGAGCAACAGTTTGCCAATCCGGCCTACCGACTGCAGATATAACTAGATCGATCAAAAGTTTGTTGATATATAACACGGGCAGATTGGTTAAACCCCAAATTGACTGTAGAAAAGTAATGAAGAAGAGATGACTAGGGCTAATTTGATAAGCCAGCTTAAGAATAAATTTATAAGTGGAGAAAAAACGTTTGAAGGAAGAAGACATTAGGTTGATTCTACTTCTTGGATTACAATTAGGGAAGGAGTATGAGTTCACAAATTGACGTAACGGAACTGGTTCGAAAAACAGTGGGGGGGAATCAGGGGGAAAGGAGTATAAAGCTAGGTTCTTAAAGGTAAACGGTCAAAAAGGAGTACGTTCATTGGCGGAGGTTCAAATAATGGGTAAAATTTTGTCTTAGTTGGTCAGAGAGGCAATGCTGAAATTGATAATATCGTCTTTATCATAATATAAATCCGGCTCAATGCCTGTTTCTTCTATGGGTCGGGTGTTATTGCCAAGAAAAAAACGCCAGGTAGGGATACGAACACGGTAATAATTATCAAGACTTTTAAGTATGAAGCGGATGGGGTTAGCGCTACCTCCTCTAGTTTTTGTTCCAACTAGTAGAGCTCTATGTAAAACTTTGAATGGCGCTATAAACAACTCATTTGAACTGAAACACCTGCCGTTTATTATGATGCAAAGCGGTTTATCTACATAAATAGAGAGGTGGGGATGAATCTTGTATGGTTTCTTGGATAATTGCCCTTGGAAGTTCTTGGAAACTATTTTCCCAAAAATCATGTCGGTGTTAAAAAAGATGCTTGCAAATTGATGGGCGTAGTTGGAATTTCCGCCGTCATTATCTCTGACATCTATAACTATGCTATTTATTTTGCTGAGGCTGTTGGAAACCAGATCGATCAATTGGTTGGAAATATTGGGATCACTAACCCAATGGGGAATTTTAATATATAGGGCGTCTTTGATTACTTGATGACTAAATAACTTCTGGGGTAGGTTTTTTGACTGTTGTTGATGATAAAGTTTTATATCTGCATGAGAGTTATTCAATAGTGAGATTAACGTTGTGGCGACACGAATAGGTTTATTTTCTATTTCTGTCTTATCTTGTAAAGTGGTTATAGCTTTAGTTTTGAATTCTTTCAGCTCCTTTTTTGTGAGAAAAGGATAATATTTTAAAACACTCTCATAAACGCTATTGACCACCTCAAGGGACGTTTTGTTTTTGTTTGGAAGAGTAAGATCCATTTTTATTTGGGAACTATTTTGTCTTTGCGCATATATGGGCGGAGGACTTCGGGGATGGTGATTGAGCCGTCGGGATTTTGATAATTATCGAGAATGGTTATAATCATGCGACCCATGGGAATGCCGGTATCGTTGACGGTGTGGACCAGTTTTTTGTCGCCCTTAGTATCAACATAATGGATGTTTAGGCGGCGGGCTTGATAGTCCCAGGCGTCAGTGTTTGAACCCAGTTCGATATATTCGCCCTGGCTAGGAAGCCAACCTTCCAAATCGTATTGCAAGTAAGTAGCGTTGTAACCACAGTCGCGGGAACATTTATTGATCACCCGGTAGGGCAATTGGAGCTGCTGCATTAACCATTCATTCAACCCCCGCAGATATTCCATCATCTCGTGCGATCCTTCGGCGGTAGTGAGAGCGTCAATTTCCAACTTGTCAAATTGGTGGACACGTTTGATACCTCGGACGTCTTTGCCCCAAGAACCCACTTCGCTTCTGAAACAATGGGTGTAAGCAAAAAACTTCCGGGGCAGATCGGCTTCTTTAAGGGTCTTGTCCATATAATACGCAAATAGCGGAGGTTCTGAAGATCCAACTAAAAAGAGCTGTTCGTGATTTTCTATGTTCTCGGTGGATACTTGATACACCTGATCGCGTCCTTCGGGGAAGTGGCTGGTACCAAAGAGAACCCGCTCTTTGACCATGACCGGGACGATCATAGGTTCAAAGCCCTCGGCGATCAGCTTATTTTTGAATAATTCAAAAAGAGCAAATTGTAACAGGGCGGCGTCGCCTTTAAGATACGCGAATCGAGATCCAGAAGTGAGGGCACTTTGCTCAGTATCAATGATATCTAGATCTTTACCTAATTCGAGGTGATGCTTACCTTTGGTCTTGGGCATATGAGTAGCCGAGGAATATCCCTTGCCCAGTTTATCTTTGGGCAGGTAGCCTTTCCCCGGAATCCAGACAACCAGCTCCATATGATCCGCGTCTCCTTTGCCTTCTGGCATCTGATCCGAAGACATGTTTGGAAGACGGGCTAATTTATCTAAAAACAACCTTTCGGCAGCTTGGAGTTCGTCTTCTAGTTTTTTGAGATCTTCCCGCTTTTGACGCAATTTTTTAATTTCTGATTCAGATGGTTTGGCCGATGAGGCAATGTTACGGGCTGCCCGAAGTTTTTCAATTTTTTGGATGAGTTCCCGGCGAGCCACGTCGGCTTTGAGAACTTCATCTACAGGAACCTTTCCACCTCTAAATTCGATGTTTTTTTGTACCTCGTCTGGGTGATCCCTGACAAATTTGATGTCTAGCATAAATTGATTATAAGGAATAATCCGCTAAATGACTAATGTCTCCTATGGTGAGAACTTTAGGTGGACGAGTGAGTTCGACTATGGTTGTGGAAGTGTTGCGAATCCGAAAATCGCGAATGTGATCCAAGTTTAACTTGTGAAGACGGGTAAGGATCGCCTGGATGATGGTGTCGTGAGTAACAATTGCGGTGTGCGCTGGATAATTGACGGCCTCTTTTTTCCACCAAGAGAGGACCCGGGCAGCCACGTCGGCAAAGGCTTCACCACCGGGAAAAACCATTCTGGATGGGTAAGTTTGCCAATATTTCCATAAATCTGGATAGTTCGTCTCTAAATCTGTAAATTTCTGGCCTTCCCATTCGCCGTGGTTGGTTTCAATTAGTAGGGGGTCGATTTCAAGAGGTATGCCAAGGGCGGTGGCAATTATTTCGGCGGTTTGATGGGCCCGTTTGAGAGGGCTAGTGACAACCTTAGAGAGAGACTGAGATCGCAGTTGTCCGGCTAGAGCTTGGGCTTGTTGAACGCCGAATTCGGACAATTCAGTATCTAGTGATTGGCCTTGGTACCTACGTTCAACGTTGGCTAAGGACTGGGCATGGCGGATGAAAAAAACTTTTGTCATGACAATTTTGTTCTTCCGCCTCTTGGAGGTGCCAGCTGAAGAGAGTGCTCAATTTGAATTTCTAAGCTCGATAGTTGGAAGCTATCTCAAACGCTTTGGAGGTATTGTACTACGACCCAATTTCCTGTGCAATAGGTCACCACCTTATTAACTTGTACTCCTCTTCGCCTATGGCTATTAACGTTTCTTTAAATTCTTCTTCGGTTACTTGTTCTAATATATCTCCCAACACCACGTTGACATGTTCAACTGTTTGCTTCTTTAATCTTAACCAAACGATCGAAATTTTTCCCTGATAGCTTAGATACCAACTCTGCGAAAAATCCCGATCAAAAGTTACTATGACAGATCCTTCATTTATTGCCTTTTGAACTACCTGCTCGTCTGTCAAGTTTCCTAGCCCCTGTTCCTGAATGCTTTCGGCTTGATAACCCAGACTCCTTAAATATTCTGCAGTTTCCGGCGACAAATTTGCGTCTAACAAGAACTTAGGCATGAATGTGCAACTCTTCCCGGTCAAACCTGCGGGCGGCAAACGCCAAGGCGGCCGCTACATCCTCTTCTTTCAGGGCCGGGTAGGCTCTCAAAATCCGTTTGTTGTCATATCCTTGGGCCAGTAGGTCCAAAATCAAATGAATTGGTATACGGGTACCGGCAATGACAGGCTTGCCTGACATGATTTTGGGGTCAATCTGTATTCTGTTTATATGTTTGATCATGGGGACAAGTATATCATATCTTAAAGCCCAATTTCCGGCGCAATAGATTGCATGGCGACAAGAGCGATTCGCACAAAATCTTCTAATTTGATACTTAGTTTTTCCTCACACATGGCAATGTCCTCGCGTTTGACACCGGCGGCAAAAGATTTTTGGGGAAATTTTTTTAGGACAGATGAGATAGATAAGTCAGACAGGCGTTTGGATGGTAAAACAAGAGCGCTGGCTACAATCAGACCGGTGAGTTCGTCGCAGCAAAAAAGAGCCCACTGCATTTGGGTTTGAGCCTGTTTACCTTGGTGAAACCAGCCGTGGGACTCGATACCTTCGAGAAGTTCAGCGTCGGTTTCCCCTAGTTCTCTCACCCAATTGGCCATCAGTTTGGCGTGACTTCCTGGATCAGTTTTAGTAAATTCATAGTCGCCGTCGTGCAGAAGTCCAACAATCCCCCATTTCTCTTCGTCCCCGCCGAAATGTTTGGCGAGGGCCCGCATGACTGCTTCAACCGATAGACAATGCCGACGCAGGTTTTGATTCTGCATTTTCTCGGTCAGTAATTTCCAGGCTTGATCGCGGGTAATCATAAGCTACTGGACTAAAATTATTTCTCCGACTTGGCCGCCGCAGAATTTTTGGATATAACTGGCGCCTTTTTTGAGAGCCGAAACTACATCATCTGGAGAAATATCTGGTCCGCCATCAGCAAATAAAATGACGTCTTTGGTTTTTTCGGTAATTTTGGTGGCATCTATATCTCGATAATTTAGATCCAAAGTTAATAATTTATCGGTATCGGCATACACTAATTCACCATCTTTCGTTTTGGTTTTTTCTTCGTCACCCAATAAATGCATTTCTTCGCCGGATCGGGAAAACCGAAGGACCACAGGTTGTGATACTTTGGCCAGATCAAAGCCGCCTAAACCGATATTCGTCTCAAGAACGGCTAAGTTATAGGCGTCAACAGCAGTATTGATATTGTAAAGATTTTTGCCTTGGATAATTCTGCGCATCAGCGCCTCCGGAGAGGGACGCCGGCTTCCCGTATCTACCCCCGTGGTTTTGAGCATTGTCCGGTAATTCCTGATCGAGGTTATTTCCGAAACTTCCGCCAAGGTCACACTTTTTTTGGATTCGACAGTTAGTTTTTTCAGTTTTTCCAATTCGGTCTCCAGTTTTTTGATTTTCACTCCTTTAATTATTGTGTATGCAAATGAAATTCCGGGAAATTTTTGTCTAACCTCGTTGGAGATTGAATAGTCCTTTGTACTGGGGCTTGTTTTGGGTTTTGCGACTACGTTTTCCGGTCTTAAAGTGGGGAAGAGAATAACTTCTTTAATTGAAGGAGCATTGGTAAATAACATCACCATCCGGTCTATACCAATGGCAATTCCGCAAGTGGGTGGGAAACCATGCTCTATGGCTTCCAAATAATCGTAGTCGGTTTGGTGGGCCTCTTCAAATCCGGCTTTTTCTCTTTTTTTCTCTTCTACAAACCTTTGATACAGGTCGACAGGATCGTTCAATTCGGTATAGTTATTGCCAAGTTCAGAACCGAAGGCAAACATTTCAAACCTCTGGGTAAATCTGGGGTCAGAGCATTTCTTCGCCAGGGGAGATATCTCAATTGGGTAATCATAAATAATGGTGGGTTCGATAAGTTTTTCCTCCACTACTTCTTCGAAAACGAAGGCGATTACTTCGCCTATTTTGCTCGTTTTTTCTAACCCTTTTAATTTTTCGGAAGATGTGTTTAACGCCTTGGCTGCTAATTTTGCTTCTGCTAATGTTTTCCAGTCGAGTGGATTAATTTGGCAAAACTTTTGAATTGCTTCGACATATTTATATCTGTTCCACGGCCTTTTTACATCCAGTTCTTTCCCTTGAAAATTGATTTTCGTTTTACCCAAAACTTTTTTGGCGGAATGTTCAAATATTTCTTCGATAAGATCCATACCGTATTCATAATCTTCGAAAGCAATCATGGCCTCGAACATGGTAAATTCGGGATTATGGTCGTAATCTACTCCTTCATTGCGAAAAACTTTTGTAATTTCGTACACTTTTTCGAATCCCCCGACAATCAGGCGTTTTAAATACATTTCGTCCGAAATACGCAAATAAAAATCGCAATCTAAAACGTTGTGATGAGTTACGAAAGGTTTGGCAAACCCGCCACCGTAAATAGGTTGAAGAGTCGGCGTCTCCACTTCAAGAAAACCCTTATTGTCTAGGAATTCCCTGATAGATGAAATAATTTTGGTCCTGACCTCTAATCTGGACTTCACTTCAGGATTGACTAACAGATCAAGATATCTTTTGCGAAAGCGGTCTTCGACGTCTTTGAGACCATGCCAGTCGTCGGGAAGAGGACGCAGAGATTTAGAGAGAAGCTCAAACTTGTCGACATCGATGGTAATTTCACCAGCAGAAGTTTTAATAACTTCTCCAGAGACAGCCAGAAAGTCGCCGACGTCGAAAAGTTTGAGTACGTCAAATTTGTCGGCAAGTTTTTTGGATTGAAAGAGCAATTGAATTTGGCCGGTGGAGTCTTTGAGGTCGGCAAAGATGACCTGCCCGTGCTGCCGCCAGCGCCAGAGGCGACCGGCCACGGATAGGGTCTGACCCTCTGCATCGCGGGCTTTGACGACAGAAGTGAGGTCTAAAGAACTTTGGGGGGGATATGGATCGATGCCCAGACGGCGAAGTTTGGCCAATTTTCCCAAGCGAATTTTACGGATTTCTTCTAGACGCGAGATACTCATGCCCCAAGTTTAACTGATGGCAACCACGGTGTAAACCAATTTACCGGCCGGGGCAGTAACTTCCACCTTGTCCCCGACTTTTTTGCCCATGAGAGCCAACCCCAGCGGGGAGGAATGGGAAATTTTGCTGTGTTTGGGATCTGCTTCCCACTCTCCGACGATGTGAAACACGGTGTCGTGAGAATTGACTTTGACGGTGACAGAGTGACCGATGTCTATGGCAGCATTGCCGGCAGGCTTGGTAATCTGGGCGGATTTAATGATCTCTTCGAGTTCGGAAATACGACCGTCGACGAAAGTCAGATCTTCTTTGGCACTTTGGTAGTCAGAATTCTCCGCCAAATCTCCCATTGAACGGGCCAAAGCCAAACGCTCGACCAAGGCTGGCCGGCGGGTGTTGGTGAGCTGATCTAGTTCAATCTTGAGTTGATCCAAACCTACTTGAGTGATGAGCATTTTGTTATTCATATTTTTGAAAAAAAGAACCGAGTTTTGGCTCGGCAATAGGGGTGTAAATTGCTGGTACTGCGGTATAATACCTTGGTACAAAACGGTTGTCAATGGCCCCGTCGTCCCACAGTACCAGAGCGTAGCTCGGTACGTGGCCCTGAACCGTATTTATTCTGGTTCAGGGTAGCTGCTTATGTATTACGTTTATTTATTGAGAAGTAAAGTAAGTGGAAAAGTATACACTGGTTTTACGGCAGATTTGAGGCGTCGTCTTTCACAACATTTATCTGGACAAGTTCACACAACTAGCAGAATGGGTGAGATTGAATTGATTTATTATGAAGCCTTTATGAGTAAGATCGACGCAGTAAGAAGGGAAAAGTACTTAAAAACTACTATGGGCAAAAGAATGGTAAAATTAGCCTTGAGAGATACTCTTGGCCCCGTCGTCTAGCGGCCTAGGACGTCAGGTTCTCATCCTGAAAATCGTGGGTTCAAATCCCACCGGGTCACTATTTTGGAAATTGCGAATGAGGTAGGGGCAGCGCTGGCTGCGCCTGCCTCCGCAGACAGCGCTGCAAAGGGATATTTTACGCTGGCCGGAGTTACCGTAAAAAAGAACAGAAGAAAAAACGCAAAAATTTTAATTAAACTGCCATGATTAAATACATAGCCTACTGCAGGAAATCAACTGATGAAAAAGGACAAGCAAGTTTTGTTAATTGATGCTCAAATTGCAGAACTAAAGGAATTTGCCAAAAAGCAAAATTTGGAAATTTTAGATTTCGTGACAGAATCACGAACTGCCAAGACCATAGGAAGACCTTTGTTTGCTTCTGTATTAAAAAGAAGGTAATTAGATCGTTTCGTAACCATGCGATGTTAAAATATGCGCATGATTACGCTCAAAAGTAAATATCAAAAACGTCTGACGTCTTTTTGGCTGGGTAGAAAGTGTATTTTCTGTGGTAAAAAAGGGTGTGTTTGACTGGCTGGGGCCGGGTGAAACGCCTGCGCTGCGGCAGGCAGAAGTCCCTCAAGAAACTACGCAAGAAGCTGGCCATCCTCCTGGCTTTTGTGGAACAAAGACCGGCATATCAAGTGGCTCAGGAACATGGAGTCAGTTATCCTGTAGTCACTAGGGTTTTCCGAACCATCCGGGAGCTACTTTACCACCAGTGTGAGCTGGAAGGAAAACGGCTGTCGGGAGACATCGAAATCGACGAGGCGTATTTTGGTGGCAGACGTAAGGGGCAAGCGCGGCCGGGCAGCTGATGGAGGTCATCTGGGCCAAAACTAGAAAGGGTTCGGTATTCCATACCGACACTTTTAAAAGCTACAATTCCCTGCACCGGTTTGGCAAGCACCTCAACGGCATCGAGGGTTTCTGGTCCTACGCCAAACACAAGCTGTACAACTACCGGGGCGTATCGAGAGCCAATTTTCCTGTATACTTAAAGGAAATGGAGTACCGTTACAACCACCGTAAAGAGCATATTCTTGACCCGCTGATTTCGTTACATTTTGGTTACGTTTCGTACTAATTACCTAAGTATGTACTTGTTTTTAGCTTTTACCTTTTTAAGGGCTTTAATTTTGGCAACCATCTTTTCCGTTCCCGTCTTTTTGTTTAAGAGACGAATAAGCCCGAAGATTTTTATCATTATTTTTCTAGTAAGCTTCACGGTCTTGATACCTTTAAATTTAGAAAAGTACTTCAGTCCTAATCCTTACATCGCCACAGGTTACTTACCGGGTTTTTCAAAAGAAAGTTTCCAAAAAATACAAGTTGGCATGAATAAAAGCAAAGTTGAACAGTTAATTGGTGAAGGCTTCAAAAACAGATTTTCTGTCAGCCCGCAAGAGGGAGAAAAAAGTTGCGTATTATATTCGTTTGACCAAGATCCTCCATTTACTGATTTTGCTTGGATGGGTATTAGTGTTTGCTATAACGACAAAGAACAGGTAACAAGGACTGTTGAGGCACCCGTATATGATTAGCTTGTAAAACTTAGACAATAAATTCGGACGTGATTTAGTAGACGTACGTTATGCATAACAAAAATAGGGTCGTATTACTTTATAGCATATGTCAGAAGTAGCTCCTCCCGCCGAACCATTTCCAATAATAGCCCGCTTACAACAAAAGATCCTGGGGGCAATTTTTTGTATACCGCAATACGAACTGTCAAAAATATGCTTTCAAACAGGTTTTTTCTTAGCATTTTGAAATACGCCGGAGAATATTACCAAGGATCTCATAAAACTTTTATCAGCAAAAAGCTGTTTGATGAAGTTCAAAAACAAGTAGAAAAAATAGAAAGATCCAGACAAAAGGGTCACAATTTTATTTTTGCAGGTCTAGCGACCTGCGGTGAGTGCGGCGCCGCAATCACGGCAGAACAGCATATCAAAAAATACAAAAATTGTACTGGCCAAACTTTTATTTACTATCGTTGTACTAAAAAGTTGAAAGCCTGTACGCAAAAATATATTTCCGAATCCGATACAGAAATACAATTAAGAAAAATTGTGGGTGATTGTGGCTTGCACGATGACTGGAGCCACATTTTGAAAAGTGGATATTCGAAGCCGAAGAAAAAGACAGACTGGTTGCCGAGGTGGAGGAAAAACAGATAGACAGTGAGATCCAAGAATCTGAAATCAAACTCAACCGACTTCTTGATGGATATCTCGACCAAGTCATAGAGCCAGAAGTTTACAAACAAAAGAAAAATGAATTATTTGAAGAAAAATTAAAGTTGGAGGAGAAGAAATCGCAAATTGAGAAAAGCGGAACCATTTGGCTCGAACCTATGAGGGAATTCGTAAATTGCGCCTTACAGGCGCAAAAAATCGCGCGCGCAAAAAATAATTGCCATGATTTATCAATCATGGCAAAAAAAGTCGGCTCGAACTTCTTTTTAATGAATCGGCGGCTCTCGGCGAATTTGGATTATGCCTTTAGGGCGCTCGCAACGGGCGGGGGCGTTGCGAGCGCCCCACCTTGCGAATCTTCGATTTCTTTTTTGGTGACCCCGGTGGGATTTGAACCCACGATTTTCAGGATGAGAACCTGACGTCCTAGGCCGCTAGACGACGGGGCCTGACTGCCTGATTTTACCATTTTGATATAATGCCTTCAGGTGAATTACAAGCGTGTATTATTGAAATTGACTGGTGAGGTGTTTGGAGGAGAGAGGCAGTTGGGATTGGATTTCGTGGCTATTAAAAAACTGACTAAGTATTTGGCCAAACTTAGAAAAAAGACCAGAGTGGAGCTGGCTATCGTAATTGGGGCGGGAAACTTATTCCGGGGTAGAAACGTAAACGATGCGGGTTTTGACAGGGCAGCGGCTGATTACATTGGCATGCTGGGGACGGTGATGAATGCTTTGAGTCTGCAGGGAGAGCTGGAAATGCTGGGGACTCCAACCCGAGTCATGTCTGCTTTGAGAATTGATCAGGTGTGCGAACCGTTTATAAGAAAAAGAGCCATCCATCATTTGGAGAAAGGGTATGTGGTCATTTTGGCCGGTGGAACCGGCAGCCCGTTTTTTACCACTGATTCGGCCGCAGCCCTGAAAGCCTGCGAATTAAACTGCGAGATTTTATTGAAAGGCAGTAACGTAGAGGGAATATACGATGCTGACCCGCGCCAAAATAAAGACGCCAAAATGTTTAAAACCATCTCCTTTCAAAAAGCCCTGGAAATGGGACTAACTGTCATGGATAACACGGCTTATGCCCTGTGCCAGAGAGAAAGAATCCCAGTGGTAGTGTTTAATTTGGGCAATCTGGAAAACATTGAAAGAATACTGGCCGGCGAAGACGTGGGGACTTTGGTTACAAACTAGGCGATGGCGGTGAGGTAGGGGCGAGTGGAGGGAGCGGATTTGACAGAGCGTAGGCGGAGAGCAAGTTTGAGAACCTCATCCAGATGAGACACAAAGAAGAATTTCATATCCTGGCGGACATTGGCTGGAACGTCTTCCAATAAATCTTTTTTGTTTTCCTTAGGCAAGATAACATGCTTGATACCAGCCCGGTGAGCGGCAATGACTTTTTCTTTGACTCCGCCGATTTCCAGCACTCGGCCGCGGAGAGTGATTTCGCCAGTCATAGCGGTATCCCGGCGAATAGGAATTTTGGTAAAAGCCGAAACCAAAGCGGTAGCCAGGGCGATGCCGGCGGAAGGACCATCTTTGGGGGTAGCTCCTTCGGGGACGTGAATGTGCACATCGGTCTTTTTGTAAAAATCTTCCTTAAGCCCCAATCTGGACCAGCGGGAACGGATGTAGGAATAGGCGGCGTGAGCCGATTCTTTCATGACGTCTCCCAATTGACCGGTGAGTTTTAATTCACCTTTGCCGGGCATGAGAGCCACTTCGATAAATAAAATATCTCCTCCGGCTTCGGTATAGGCTAAACCGGTAGACATGCCTACTTCATCTTGTTTTTCAGCCAGGGTTTCCGGAAAGCGGTAGGCGCCCAGATACTTTTTGACGTCGGCGAGATTAATGATTTTGGAAATACGTTTGCGGTCGGCTACCTGGCGGGCTAATTTTCTAATGATTTTGGCCAGGTTTCTTTCCAGGTCACGCACGCCGGCTTCTCGAGTGTAACGGCGGGTAATTTCCTTGAGAGCCGCTGTTTCAATTTTCAGGGTTTTGGACAGGCCACCATTGACAACTTGCTTGGGCCAGAGATAGTCGGAGGCGATATGGTGCTTTTCATCCAGAGTGTAACCGGGGAAAGCGATAATTTCCAGGCGGTCGCGCAGAGCGGGCGGAATGGTATCCAGCATGTTGGCGGTAGTAATAAACATGACTTGGGACAGATCAAAGGGAACTTCCAGATAGTGATCGGAAAACTCTTTGTTTTGTTCCGGATCCAGGGCTTCCAACAGAGCCGAAGAAGGGTCCCCACGGAAATCGTTTCCCAGCTTGTCAATCTCGTCTAACATAAAGACGGGGTTTCTAGTGCCGGCGTTTTTGATGCCCTGGATGATGCGCCCCGGCATAGCCCCGACGTAAGTCCGCCGGTGGCCGCGGATTTCAGCCTCGTCGCGGATACCGCCTAAAGAAATGCGGACAAATTTGCGGCCCAAGGCCCGGGCAATAGATTTGCCAATGGAAGTTTTGCCTACGCCGGGGGGACCAACAAAACAGAGGATGGTGGGAGATTGCTGATCACTGGCGTCTTTTTGTCTCTGGCGCAGTTTCATGACAGCCAAATACTCGACAATTCTTTCCTTGACTTTCTTTAGGCCATAATGATCGGCATCCAAGACTTTAGCGGCGGAAGAAATGGAAACATGATTTGGGGAAAGCTTGGCCCAGGGCATATCGGCCAGCCAATCCAAATAAGTCCGGATGTAATTACTCTCGGGATTGTTGGGATTCATTTGGGACAGGCGGGAGAGCTCTTTCTCGGCTTTTTTACGGGTTTCCACCGGCATTTTGGCGGCTTTGATGCGGCGCTTCAAGTCGCCTAATTCATTGTCTTCATCTTCCTCGTTTTCATCGGATCCCAACTTCTTGAGTTCGTCCTGAATGGTGCGTTTGCGCTCGCGCAAGATTTGCTCACGCATGTTGCGCTCAAATTTAGCCTGGGTTTTAGAAGCTATAGAGCGTTCTAAATCTATGACTTTGACTTCATGTGATAAATGCTGGAGAACTTTTTCCAGGCGGTCATTTACGGATAGCGTCTCTAAAAGTTCTTGCTTGATGGCAGTGGTGAGATCTAAAGAATTGGCCACTTGATCAGCTAGTTCAGCGGCAGACACCCCGGACATGAGGCGCATAAAGACCAGAAAATCCATGGATTTACCCAGATCAAAGGCTTTTTTATATTCGGAGATAATTTGTCTAGAAAGATTGACTTGGGCGGAGGACGGAGTTTGGGGTTCAGGCAAGGGTTCGGCGGTAGCTACAAAAAACGGATCGAGAGTGGAAATGGGACCAAGCTTGACCCGGCTAATGCCTCGGACCACGGCAAATAATTCATTGCCGGAGGAAACTACTTGTTCAATGACGCAGAGGGTGCCAACTTCGTACAGATCGCCGGGTTCGGGATTGGCTACCGGCTGACGCTGGGCCACGAAGACGGCTTGCTTGTCAGCCGCAAACGCGGCTTGAATGCCGGCGCTGCTTCTGGGGCGGCCAAAAGTGAGAACGGCGTCGGTATGGGGAAAAACTACGCCTTCACGCAAAGCAATAACGGGGAAAACCCGGGAAGGATGAGTGTCCATTTCTAGCAGTCTAGCATTTAGAGTGATAACCTGTCAAGGAGTTTGTGGACGTGCAGACGATGAGCCAGCCAGGCTACCAGGGAACCTATGGCAATGCCGCCTAAAATATCTAGAGGGTAATGCACACCACCCAGAATACGGCTTAGGCCAATAGCCAGACTGAAAATGATGAGAAGGATCCCCCATTTGTGCTTGTGTAAAAAAATAGAGACGGAAATGGCAAAAGCGGCGGCAGTGTGATTGCTGGGGAAAGATCCGTCGGAAAAATAACCGGCTAGAGGCGTGCTCCCATTGGTAACAAAAGGCCGGGGAACGGCAAAAAAATCTTTTAAGAACCTGCCGATAAGCCAGGCCACAAAGGCACTAATGACAGCGTGCAGAACCATTTCCCGCTTCTTCTGGACCCAGAGAACGGGTAAAAGCGCGAACAGTAAAAAAACGGCATAATCCGCAAAAAAGATGACGATACTATTCATGAACGACGACTCTGGTACCGGGATTGTCAGCCGTGGCCCGGATGGCCCACTGGCCTTCGGGAACCTGGGGGTCGGTCCAGTAAAATAACTTTTCGGCGATGGGGGTGGGAGAATTGACGCATCCGTGGCTCATGGGCTTGCCGAAATTCTGATGCCAATATGTGCCGTGAATACCGATGTCTTTGTTGAAAAACATAACGTAGGGAACGTTGGGCAAGTAGTAATAAGTGTTTAGGCTACGATTGCCGCCTTCCATTTTGGTAGCCCTAATTTTGTACCAGACGCGGTATTCTCCGGGAGTAGTTTTGCCAAACAGTCCGGAAGAAATAAGACTTTCCAGAAAAATGGAGTTGCCCTGATGAGCAATAAGTTTTTGATCAGACAGGTCTATTTCTATCCATTTTTCTTCGGTGGTGCTACCCAAGACTTTTCTTTGAGAAAGGGATAGAGTTTCAGCCAGAGTAGTGGCTGGACGGAGAGGAAGGCCGTTCCACATGGCTACTGTTTGAGTGGGGTCGATGCCGGTTTGGGATAAATCTGCCGGGCAACCGGCAAAATTCCCGGCTTTGGAGATGGAGAGAAAGGTCAGACGAATGACGCCGACGGCCAGTACCGTGCCCACGATGAGAAGTATCATGGGTCTAGTCAACTGCATGATTCAATCTACTACTTGATACCCCGTTTTGGCAATAGTGGATTTTATTATTTCAAGACTGGTCTTTGATTCGTCATATTCCACTTCTGTAATTTGCCTAGCATAATTTGTTTTGGCGCTTTTTACTCCGGGTACTTCTTCCAGGTCCAAGTCGATGTTGAGCGCGCAGGCTACACAGTGCATGCCGGTGATTTTAAGGGACAACATTTATAGTTCCGGTATACATACCCATACCACAGGCAAAGGAGATAAGACCGGTTCTGGTGGGGGTAAAAGTAACGTTAGTGGTGCCAGTGGGGGGCAGAACTTTGGTGATGTTTAGAAAGGGAATAGTGAAGACCGAGGCGCAGGAATACGTGCCTTGGGTAACTAAACTCAAATTTACCGGTTGGTTGACTTTGACGGAAAAGTTGTGAGGTGAATAGCCGTTGTTGAAGACATTGATGGTCACATCGTTGGTAGGCGCAGAGGCAGACGCAGTGGATAGAAATGTAGTTTTGAAGGCCCAGACCCAATGGTCAAACGAATATTTGGAACCGGAGAGAACTAAAGCGCCATTTATGGACGTTAAAGCAATGAACACCACCAACAAAGAGGCGAATTTAAAAAATTTAGTCCGGAAAGACTCGGACAATTTAGTGGTTAGCCAACCCAAGGCCAAAAACAGAGGCGAGGTACCCAGAACAAAGGCAAACATAATAATGGCTCCGGACAAAGGATGGCCCGAAGAGATGGCTAAAACCTCCATAGCCTGGGTCACGCCACAGGGAATAAAAATCGTAAAGATTCCCAAAAGGGCCGGGGCAAACACTGAAGGGTTTTTTGTTTGACCACGCAAGAGACGGCCCGCCCATTTGGGTGGCTGGATGACGAAATAGCGAAAGATGGGATGCAAATCCAGCATATTGCCAGCCAACCCCAACATGAGAACCGCCGTTATGACCTGAAACCATATACGTATTGGGGTGGTCAGCTGAAAGACGGAACCAAAATAGCCCAAGAGAGCTCCCAAGATAGTATAGGCTAAAAGTTTACTGCCTAAAAACATGAGGGTGGGAACGGCGTTATGAAGCCGATCTTTTTTTTCGGCAGTGGTGGCTAGTGTGGCGGCCAATAACCCGCCCTGAACCGCTAGACAAGTGAGGCCACCGGTCGTCAGACCCGTGAGAAAGATGAGCCAATAATTCATGGTAGTGTGCAACCGGAGATTTTAGATAGACCTAAGAGACCCTGTTCGCCTTCATATCTTTGACCGTCTGCAGTAATCCAAGTGGGATAACCATTAACCCCCGCGTCTATGCACTTCTGGGTTTCTTGGGTGCATTCTACGTACGGTACGTATTTAAATGAGCCACCAAAAGCTTTCTTTTCATTTTGACAATGAGAACATGAATAAGCTCCATACATGGTTAGTTTCTTTTCGGCTAGACACTGGGCAAAAAGATCATAGTTTTTGGATTCTTTGGGCGGACGTGAAAGTAGAAAGTAGAAACTGGAAATTAGAATAACGGCGATTATTAAATACTTCATTCCTGGCAACAATCAACCAACTGATTAACTAAATCATCAACACTGACAGGTTTGACAACCTTTTTAATGTCTTTGAGATTTAACAGCTTCAGCCGCACGGCCCAAAATAGTGAGTAAATTTTGTATGCTTGAGTAAAAGATGTATCCGCTTCCTGATTTTTGCCGTCTGTCTGGTATTTAGTACCGACTTCAATGAGACGCATAGTGGCGGCTAGCAAGTGCTTAGTGATACACCACGTCTCGCCTTCGTGTTGGGGTATCATTTTGGCTAGAAGAGCTTTTCTGATTTCCCGGGTTTGCTGTAAAAGATCCAAATAATCCGACTTGCCGGTTTTTTGGGACGTGAGAAAAAAATGCTCCTCCAGACTGATCAGATTCATAACGGCGATACTCAAATCTTCTTCTAAAGACAGGTCGTAATTGCCGCTGGCCTGAAGCTTCTTGATCTTGTCAATCAATTGCTGAAATTTTTTCTCGTCGGGCATAATGTAATTTTAGCAGAAATTTAAGACTGTGAACCAGTGAATATTGTTCCACCTAAGAGGTGGAACATTATAGCTCTGTATCTATCGTTAAGTGCTTAATGAATTCCAATTGTTGAGCGTAATCAGCGTGGTTAATAACAAAGTCTTTGTAGCCAGAGGAGCTTTTAAATTGAGAAAGAACTATTGATTGGTCAACGATATTTTTCTCCTCACCCAGATAGCAAGGCAGGGATGACCAGGGATAAGTCAATAGCGCTGTTTTTGAAGTCACACCCGAGACATAAGGATTGAGGTGGATATAGCGGGAAAGATGTAATAACTGTTCGTTACTCTCGACATGAACTGCCTTAAAGACCCCTTGAAATACTGGGCCGGGTCTTTGACCTTTTGTATTAAAATAGCGAGTGTAGCTGTTAGTGAATAAGCTTAGGTATTTAGCAATGCCTTTATCTGTCGTTTGTTTAAGCAATAGGTGGAAATGGTTCGGCATAAGCACAAAGCTGATTATATCTACCCACTTATTTCCAGATAAGTCCAACTTTGACAGAAGTTCGGCTTTTTTTTGAAATGTAAATCTCTTAAATCGAGATAGCTTGATGGGGGGACTAATAAAACGATAATAATTCAACCCCAGTAGAGCTTGTTGATAGTCGCTGTGGGAGATAAAGGTAGGTTGCTTGGCTACTCCACGGTTAAAAACATGGTAATACTCTCCAGTAATCAATGGTATATTTCTCCCCGCCACTAAATCAATAGTAACACATGTTCCACCTCTTAGGTGGAACATGGGTGGAACGTGATCGGTTACTTTTTACCAAGCGCGTTGTAAACAGCTGCAAAGACGTAGCCGGTGACCCAAGCGACGACAGTCATGGTGATCAGGCCGTAAAGCCCTAAACCAGGGGACATCATGCTCCTAGGCAAAGCCGTAATGTCTACGCCATGAATCCACGAGCGCATCATGCCCATATAAAAAACTGGCATGCTCCCAATTAGAACCCAACAGATAGTATAAAAGATGGCTGTAACTATAGCTGAGCTGTGAGCCAAACGGATAGGATCTAGTTTCATACTCCGCACCCACCCCCTCCCTGATTTTGAATTGGTTCAATTTTAGCCAAGATCTGGCGGTAGCCCGAAGCGCTGGAGTAGTTGGCGCCTAAAACTTCTTTAGGATCAACTTTATCCCAAGGAATGTTTTGGGTGGCGAAATATTTGGCCAGAGTTAAGTAGGTATCCGGGAACCAATAAGCGTTGACCTGGAGGGCAATTTTGTACATATCCGATTCGGAAACAGCGTTGGCGGCCAGAAGCTGAAGCAGACCCAGCATGGCCATGCCGTGATTACAGTCCGGAAAATAAGTGGAGTTGTCGCAACAGGGGCGGTAGATATTTTTGGCAACGGAGGACACGAGCGCGTCTTGTTCGGCGGTGAGTGGAACCAACTTGTATTTGGAATAATAGGTCATGGCGTCACCTTTGGCCAAAGTCCAGCCGCCAGTAGAGGCAAAGTTGCCTGCCCCGCCATATTGCTTGTCTACCATGGGGCCAGCATCGAGGGCGGAGTTTTTGTTGGCCAGGCCAAAAGCCCAGAGCAGATTAAGGATAAGATGGGAATTTTGGGAATTAATAGTGATAGAAGTATTGTCCGCTGAATCGAGAAGAGGAGTAGAGTCTGTGAATTTCGTGCGGTCGATGACTCCCAGTTTAATTAATTGAATCCCAAGATCTTCCCAAATGATAGGTAAGACGATTCCCTCTTTGGGCAAGACCTGGTCCTGATTTACGGTTTGGGCAGCGGGAGTGGGAGTAGGTTTAGACCACTTGCGGGTAACTGAAAAATTGAACTTGTAAGAAGCGCCGATAATAAATGAGCCGACGGCGATAATTAGAAGTAAAGGAATGTACCAGGTTTTCATAAAACTAGGATGGCTAGACCCAAGGCAATTAACAATAGGTTACCCACTAGTTCCAGACGGGAAGAATTGGCCCGCCGCCAAGCCTTGACCGTAGCGTGTAATTCCGGTTGGGATGCCAGACCCAGAATAACTACTAAGGGAGAGACAAAGATCAGGTTGTAGAGCAGAAGGTAAGCCAAGCCTGAAGTATAAGTGCCGCGGTCATGGAGTAGGCCCAAAATCATAAGATATGGCCCTCCGGTGCAGGGAAACTCGCATAAGCCCACTACGACTCCTAAGGCGAAAGCGGCAGGTAGAGTGGCCCGATGCATGAGAGAGGCGATGCGGGAATGAGCAAAGGAGGGAATTTTGAGCTTGATGGGAAATTTAGGAAAGAACTGATTAATGAGATTAAGGCCGCCCCAGGCCAGAAGGACCACTGCCCCGACTTTAGCCATGAAATGCGGGGTGTTGAAAAGATGGAGGACTTGCAGCAAACCCAGGCCAATGAGAATGTAAACCGTAAAAATTCCTAAAATATATATCCCGCCGATTTTGAAGATTTCGGTGCGGGAACGGCCCAGACTAAACAGAAAAGCGATGGTCAAAAGCAGAATAGAAAAAGCGCAAGGGTTAATACTATCTATCAAAGAAGAGATGATCACTAGGGGCAGAAGCCATTGGCCGCCGCGGCTAATGCTCCATAAAATCTGGGTGCCGGAGGGGGTGAAACGGAAGAAGAGAAAAACCAGCAATAAAACTAAGGAAGCGGCAATGAGAAGCTTGAATTTGGATTTCATGGTGTAACAACAGCTTTAAAGGATAACTGTAACGGAGACTGACCATTGAGTTCAAGGGTGACTTGGCGTTCGATGACCCCCACGCCGGCCGGGCCGTGGGCAGCGGGGTCAAAAACAGCTTCGACCTCGGCGGTTTGACCGGGTTCGATCTGAACAGACAAATTAGGAATGGCGGTGTGGCCGGGCATACCGATAGGACCCCAACTTTGATCGGCCACAGTTAGCTTAGCCTTGGTGCACATGCAGGAAGTATACATTTTGGTGACCGTGGCCGGGACAGAACCGGCGTTGGTGAGAGTGAACTTATGGGTGACCAGACCTTTGGCCATGGAAACCGAACCGAAATCATAAAAAGATTCAGCAACGGTTAATTGGCCGGTAGCTTGGGGATTGACACTAACTTGAGGTTGGGGACGGGACATGAGGTACAGTCCGCCAAAAAGCAGGGCAAAAGTGGCCAAGGCGCCTATGATGATAGTTTTGGAATTCATGTGAGGCGGACACGCTTAAGTAATAACGAATTGCCCACGACGGAGACGGAAGAAAAAGCCATAGCGCCAGCGGCCAGAATGGGGTTGAGCAGACCAAAAGCCGCCGCGGGAATAAGAACGACATTGTAGATAAAAGCCCAAAAAAGATTGGTTTTGATGGTGCGCAAGGTAGCCCGGCTAAGTTTCAAGGCCTGCGCGATGGTGCGCAGATCTTTGTTGACGAGGGTGATACCGGCCGCCTCTATGGCCACATCAGTACCAGTTGCCATAGCGATACCAATGTTGGCTGCCGAGAGCGCCGGGGCGTCATTGATGCCGTCGCCTACCATGGCTACTGTTTGGCCTTCGGACTGAAGCTGGCGGACAGATACCGCCTTGTCTTCAGGACGAACTTGGGCAAAGAAGCGATCGATACCGGCAATTTTGGCGATAGCTGCTGCAGTGGTGGGATTGTCGCCAGTAATCAACGAGGTGCTGATTTTTTGACGGTGGAGTTGGGAAATTGCTTCGGCAGCCGAGGGACGGAGAGTGTCGGCAATAGCGATAGTTCCCAGAATTTTTCCGGCGGTAGCCAGAACCACCACAGTTTTGCCTTGTTTTTCAAGCCGGGACACATCGGAGGATACTTTGGGAAAAAGCGAAGGTGTACCCAGGGTGTATTTTATCTTAGAGATAGTGCCTTCCACCCCCCGACCGGCCAGATTCTTGAAGGAGGTGACCGGCGATAATTTAAGAGCGGCTTTAGTAGCGGCAGAGACAATGGCCGCCGCCAACGGATGCTCGGAATTGGCGTCCAGGCTGGCGGCCAGCTGCAAAACTTTTGAGCCGCCAACAATATCGGTGACAATGGGTTTACCTTCGGTAAGAGTGCCGGTTTTGTCAAAAACTACGTGGCTGACTTTGTAAGCAATTTCTAAATTTTCGGCATCTTTAATAAGAATGCCTTTTTGAGCTGCTAGGCCGGTACCGACCACTAAGGCCGTAGGGGTAGCTAAGCCCAAAGCGCAAGGGCAGGCAATAATGAGAACTGCAATGGAGTTGAGCATGGCTGGCAGATAACCGGTGGCAACATACCAACCGGCAAAAGTGGCCACCGCAATCATTAAAACGGCTGGGACAAAATAGCTGGAAATGACGTCGGCCAATTTTTGGATGGGGGCGCGGGAAGCTTGGGCTTGTTCCACCAATTTAATAATCTGTGAGAGCATAGTGGCCGATCCGACTTGGGTGGCGCGCATGAGAATGGCCCCGCTGGTATTGAGCGTGCCGCCGATGACTGGATCGCCGGTGTGTTTGTAAACCGGAATACTTTCGCCGGTAATCATGGACTCATCGATAGAGGTTTCGCCGGAGAGAACTTTCCCATCCACGGGCACTTTTTCTCCGGGGCGCAAACGAATCTGGTCTCCCACGACAACTTCGGAAATTGGCAGATCAATTTCTTGGCCATCACGAATTACCCGAGCGGTTTTGGGCTGGAGCTGAATGAGGCGCTTGATGGCTTCGGAAGTTTTGCCTTTGGCCCGAGCCTCCAGCCATTTGCCCAGAATAATAAGAGAAATAATGGTCATGCTGGTATCAAAATAGGGGTCGCCGGGGACCAGTCCAAAAGTGACGGCAGTGGAATACACATAGGCTACGGTGGTGCCTAAGACAATGAGGGTGTCCATGTTGGCGGCTCGATGTTTGAGGCTATTGAATGTAGTAACGTAAAAATCCCAGGCGATCCAGAACTGGACAATAGTGGCTAACACTAACTGGAAAAGCGGCGGAGGACCAAAGAAAGAGATGGCGGAAAAAATTGCAGACAGAATAAACTTGACCAACAAAATATTTGTTTGGCGAGCTTTGTCATCCGACTTAGTAGAATATCCCAGACCGGAAATTATTTGGGAGATTTTGGCCAGAGTAATTTGCCTGGGATCAAATTTAATTTGGGCTTTTTCAGTAGCATAGTTGACGTCGGCTGATATCACACCGGGTGTGTGATGTAAAACTTTGCCGATCGTCATGGCGCAGGAAGCGCAGTGCATCCCGGAAATGTTGAGTGAGCAACTAGCGAGCGGTGATTTGGCCATGATACATATTCATACCGCAGTGAAAAACATAGCGGCCTGTGGAAGTAACTGTAACTACAACTGTAACGGGGGTGTTGAGAGGCAAGGTTTTTTTGATTTTGAGATCGGGAATAACAAATTCTTCCAAACAATTGGTGGGGTCGGTGCGGGTAAGAGTAAGTTTTACCGGTTTGCCGACAGGAACCGTCACAGATTCGGGGGAATAGCCACCGGAAACGGTAATTTTGATATCGGTAGACATGGCCGACTCCTTGTCGTTTTTTCCCAAAAAGAACCAGTAAATAAAACCAATTAGACCGAGGCTGCTAACAATAACGATGACCTTATCCATGATGTTTGTCCAAAACTTTCATAACTTCATCGATAACTTCGTTGGTCTTGCCTTGGCGAATTTGGTCAGCCACACAGGTTTTGAGATGGTTTTCCAACACTATTTTGTCGGTTTCAGAAAGGGCGGCTTGCACTGCCTGGGACTGATGAATGATTTCCGGACAATAGGCGTCTTGTTCAACTAAAGCGATTACTTTGGCCAGATGGCCTTTGGCAATCTTCAGACGGTGTAAAATAGAATCCTTAATGGCTCTCATAACCACCAGCATATATCCCCCTGGGGGGGATGTCAAGACGGAAGTTTTCTGGGACGTGGAGACAAAGAGTTTTTTTGACGAGGCGGGCAGTTGGGATCCGGCAGATTTGGGAGTATCGCTGGTGTCGGTTTACAGACGGGGCGGCTTCGGGGAAGAGATACGCAGTTTTTGGGAAAAAGATTTTGATGAATTGTGGAAAGTATTCAGAGACGCGGACCGGATAATTGGGTTTAATACGCTGGGTTTTGATATTCCGGCCATGAAACCGTATGCACCGGCGGATTTTGCCACTCTACCCCATTTCGATATTCTGGATAAAGTAAAGCTGGTCAATTTTGGCCGGGGCGCATCCTTGAATGCCATCGCCCGGGGCACTTTGGGTGTAGAAAAAATAGATTCCGGAGCCAATGCCATCGCGTATTGGAAAAAGGGCGATGCGGCCAGCTTAGCTCTGTTACGGAAATACTGTGAGGCGGATGTCGCGATAACCCGCGATATTTACGACTTCGCTCTGAAAAACAAGTTCCTAAAGTTTACCGATAAATGGAACAACGCCCGGCAGGTGGAGGTAGATTTTACATATCCTGTAGAGACAACGTCGGTCAAACAATCAAGCTTGTTTTAGCTTGCGCTTCTCAAATAGAATTAGCTCTTCTGTTTGCTTGAAGATGATATCGAATTGGTCAAAGATATCAGCTCGACCGAGTAGGGGCGGCACGTTTTCTGTTTGGCACCAGGCGAGACGGATTGAAAACTGGTAGTCTCCAATTTTTATTTGACCACGAACAAAAATAACGGGGGCACTTCCAGAAATTCCTCCGATTCTTTTAATCTTACCGTCTCTTTTTTTAAAACCCAATAATTTTCCCAGCGAGAGAGGAATCATTGTCAGATCAGCTCCGGAATCTATATACGGATGGAATTCTATCCATGGACCGTCAATGGATTTTAAAAATACATCCGCTACTGGTCTTTTTACTATGCTTCCCGATTCACCTTCTTCCTTCTTATACCTAAACAGGATCATAACCTAAAACTCAAAACCAACATCTGGGCGTTTGGGGCTTTGGCCAACGAGATGTTTTTTGACTTGGTCTTTTTGCTGGCGGCCTTATAAACTTCGTCAGCCTTTTTACCATGGGCTATGATTTTTTTATCTGCAATAGCCAACCATTCTCCCTTGTATTTAGAAGTGCTGGTCTTTACAAAAAAATCATAGTTGGAAGAAACTTTTCTGACCATGACCTGATTATACACTTTGTGACTTTTCTCCTAATTGTTTTTGGAGAAGTTTGAGAGTTTCTTTTTTGGCTTCTTCCACACTTTGACCCATAGCTTTGGCTGCTTCCTCAAAGGTTTTGTCAGTAATATTCTGGGGATGGCCCATATCGTCCTTGGGCAACCCACAACCACAATTAAAACACATAGTACAATAGTAACATGACAGCCAAAATAATTGAAATAATTGATGAAGCCAAGGACATTAGATCGTTTAGGTTGCAGGCGAAGATGGATTATCTGCCCGGTCAGTGGTTTTATATAAAATTGGATGAGAATCTGAAACACCATTTCACTATTTCCTCATCCCCCACCGAAGATTTTTTACAATTTACGACTAAATTCCGGGAAGAATCTGATTACAAAAAGGCTTTGTGGCAGAGGAAAATCGGAGATGAGCTGGAGATAAACGGACCGTTTGGCAATTTCGTGCTGGATGAAAAAGATACTACTCCCCGACTGTTTATCGCCGGCGGAATCGGTATTACACCGTTTAGATCCATGATTAAATACGTCTCGGACAAGCAACTGACTTTGCCTATCAAATTGCTCTACTCCGTAAAAAGCAAGGCCGAGGCGGCGTTTGCAGCTGAATTGAGTGATTTACGAATAGTAGAAACGGAGAAAGAGGGACGATTAGACAAAGAAAAAATTGAGAAATACTGCCTGGATTGGAAAGAGAGATCATGGTGGGTATGCGGTCCGCCAGCCATGGTGGAAGCCACAACATCATTTGCCCCTACAGGGAAAGTAACGTCAGAAGAATTTATCGGTTACTGATCAATTTTTGTATACTAGTATACTTTTCTTACCCATCATGTGATATGATAGCGGGCGATATTTATGAACAAGGCTAAAATTCTAGTAATAATAGCGTTAGTAATAGCGGGAGGGGCCATTGTTTATATCCGGGGGAAGAATTCTTCAGCGCGACCGCAATATCAAACAGCAAAGACCGAAAAAGGGACTATCGTTTCTTCCGTATCGGCGTCGGGGCAAATATTGGAATCAAATTTTTTGAATATGGCTACCCAAGCTACGGGAATAGTCAAGACAGTGTATGCGAAAAACGGAGACCGGGTGTATGCCGGGCAGAAAATTGCCGAAATAGAACTGGACGCAGACGGAAAACTGAAAAATGCCCAAGCTTGGGCTAGTTTGGTGGCGGCAAACAATTCACTAAACGCGGCCAGAAATAACTACCGGTTAACACAGGCCACGGTACAAAGAGTTTACGACGACATCAAAGGCCACGACGCAGATGAGACTTTTACTCAGAAAGAGACCCGGACCAAAGCCGAGGTGGCCAACGACAACGCGTATGACAATGTCAAAAACGCGGAAGTTAATTTGGTTTCGGCCAACCTGGCTTACCGTTTAACTTCGCCTGTAATTACTGCACCGGTAGCGGGCACTATCGACAACATTACACTGGCGGCGGGAATGACGGTGGGTACGGGCAGGGTGGCGGTAGTCAGGCGGCAGGGAAATCCTATCACTAGTTTTAATGTTTCCGAGGTAGACGTAAACCGAGTGACCCCGGGCCAAAAAGCCACGGTTACTTTGGACTCTATTTCCGGAAAAACGTTTACCGGAAAAGTGGCAACCGTCGATAAAATCGGGACGGTGACTTCGGGAGTGACCAATTACCCGGTGATTATTTCCCTGGATACGACAGCCCCAGAAATCCTGCCGAATATGGCCGCCACGGCTAACATTATTATTGAAGCCAAAAACGATGCGCTGCTGGTGCCATCGGAAGCGGTTGACGATCAGCAAGTGCGAGTATTGAAAGACGGAAGGATGAAAAACGTCACGGTGGAAACGGGCTTGTCCTCCGATACGCAGACGGAAATTGTGGCGGGATTGTCCGAAGGCGACGAAGTAATTACCGGTACGGTAACCAACGGTAACCAGTCGCCTTTCAGTACTTTCCGCTTTGGAACCAGAACGCGATGATTACGGTTTCTCATTTGGGCAAAATATACCGGATGGACGGCACGGAAACGGTGGCGTTATCCGATGTCTCGTTTACGGTGAAGAAGGGGGAATTTGTGGCTATTATGGGCCCGTCCGGTAGCGGGAAGAGCACCCTGATGCACATTTTGGGAGCGTTGGACACGCCCACATCCGGTAAATACATTCTAGACGGGCAAGAAATAAGCAAGCTTAATGATGATGAGCTGGCCAGAATCAGAAACCAAAAAATCGGATTTGTATTTCAAGCATTTAATCTGCTGCCCAGAACCACGGCTGTAAAAAATGTGATGCTGCCGATGGTGTACGCAGGTGGCCCGCCTACGTCAAGACTTCAGAGGGCAAGGCAGGCATTAACGGATGTGGGACTAGCGGACAGAATGGAACATTTATCAAATCAGTTGTCCGGCGGACAGCAACAAAGAGTGGCCATTGCCCGAGCATTGGTAATGAACCCGGCCATAATTTTGGCCGACGAACCCACCGGAAACCTGGCCACGGCCCAAAGCGCAGAAATCATGGCGATATTTACCAAGCTAAACAAAACGGGACACACCATTATTATGATTACCCACGAATCGGAAGTAGCCAAGTATGCTAAACGGATTATTCACCTGAAAGACGGCAGAATATGGAACCGCTAGAATTGATCTCCTCAAGTTTTGAGGCTTTGGGACTCAATAAAACCCGGACGGCGCTGGCTACCTTGGGTATCATTATCGGGATTGCGGCGGTAATTACATTGATGTCCTTAGGGCAGGCCAGCCAAAGATCGGTGGAGTCGCAAATTCAGGCCTTGGGATCAAATTTATTAACCGTCATCCCCGGGTCTTTCCGGCCGGGAGATTTCCGGAGCGCTTCCGGAACCGCCACCACATTAACTTTGGAAGATGCACACGCCATTGCTACCTCGAACAAAATCACGGGGGTCAAAAATGTGTCGGTGGAACTGCAGCGGCGGACGGCGATAACTGCGGGACGGAAAAGTACGAATACAGCGGTGGTGGGAGTACTACCCAGTTATAAAGAAGTCAGAAATGTGGCGCTGGAATCCGGAAATTTCATTTCCGAAGCCGACAACCGGGGACAGGCCAAGGTGGCAGTTTTGGGACCGACGGTAGCTGATGACCTGTTTGGGGAAAATGTCAATGCGGTAGGTAAAGCGGTGAGAATTAACAAAGTTTCCTTTCAAGTAATCGGGGTGATGGCATCCAAAGGCGGATCAGGCTTTGGCGGAAACCAGGATGATACGGTGCTGGTTCCTCTGTCCACCGCCCAAAAACAACTCTTTGGGGTGACGTACATCGGATCGTTGTCGGTGGAGGTGGCGGACGCCAAGCTCATGGATACAGTACGCGACCAGGTGGGTTACCTGCTATTGGCCCGGCATAAAATTGCCAATGCGGCTAATGCCGATTTCTCTATTTTTTCCCAGGCGGATCTGCTGTCTACGGTATCGCAAGTGACAGGAACATTTACGGCCCTGCTGTCGGGGATTGCAGCCATATCGCTGTTGGTCGGAGGAATCGGAATCATGAATATCATGCTGGTAACGGTGGTGGAACGAACGCGGGAGATCGGATTGCGCAAGGCGCTGGGGGCAACCAGAAAGACGGTAATATCGCAATTTTTGATCGAATCCACTATTTTGACAATTGCCGGCGGAATTATGGGCATGATACTGGGTATTGTTTTGTCGTTTGTTATCTCCAAATTAATTAATCTGCCGTTTGTATTAGATTTCGCCAGTGTGGCACTGGCTATCGGCGTGTCGGGGGGGATCGGAATACTGTTTGGCTGGTACCCGGCACAAAAAGCGGCTAAGTTACAACCTATCGAAGCCCTACGTTACGAGTAAGATTCGGCATCGGCTTTGGTCTTGTGGACGGTGCCGGCCGGGTGATGAGGAGGAGAATATGTGGTGATAATCTTCAGGTCGGTGGTGCCAGTGTTGATGAAATTATGCTTAGTGCCAGCAGTGACTAAAATAATATCGCCAGTTTTGTAAGGCGATTTGACACCATTTAAAACAACTTTCCCCTCACCCTCTACTAGAAATAACACCTGGTCGTTGTCAGTATGAGTCTCTTCGCCAATATCCCCACCCACGGGAATACTCATAATGACAATTTGGGTATGCGGGCCATTTTCCAACACTTGCCTGAAATCGGTATTGGCTTTGGCTTTGGAAACGATATCTTGAATCATTTACAGTTGAGGACGGCGAGACACTGGGTCTTGTCGTCGCCAGTCAGGGAAGCGCAGGCGGTACACTGGACAGAATTTCCGCCGGAAGCAGAAGGGGTAGTGAGAGCGCTGAAATCGGTAAAGTCTACACCGGAGGGCAGGGCAAAGACAGACGCATCGGGCAGCCAGGTGCTGCATTTGTAATCAAGTTTTTCATTGACGTCCACTGCTCCATCTGGGGCTTCCGTTTGGACATCGGCTTCGGTGCTGGCGTCGATAGTCATTTTGAAACCTTGCTTCTGATCGTCGGTCCAGATATAGCTGGTTTTAGAGTCTGAAATCATATGAGAGTTGGGGGCGAAATCCCCCCTGAATTTGCCGCCGGAGATATAAACCGTGCCTTCGGGAAAAGTGCACTTTTGGGGCAAATTAGCAGCCAAGAGATCTTTAAGCGACGTAGGGGCAGAGACGAAAGTGGGAGCCGAGGATTTTTTGTTCATGAAGAAATAACCGCCTACGCCCAGAAGTAAAAGTGCAACAACCCCAATTGCTATATTCTTATTCACTAAAGCGATTGTATAGAAGTTCTAAGTAATTTGCAACCACATCCCAATAACTTCTGCGGGCGCAGACCTGTTCGAGAGACGAAAGGTCACCGGGGGTAGCAGTAATAATCATGGAAGTCATGGGGTACATGATAGCCCTAGAGTCGTCCAGGTGATCTAGGTCCCGGGCATGGCCGAATTCGTGAGCCAGGGTGTGCACTAATTCATTTTTATCTGTGATAAAAAAGATGTCGATAGTTTGAGTGCCGGAGTTGTAAATCCCCTCTTCAGGTTTGGCTGATAACTCTTGGTTAAAAGTAGAGATAGTATTGTTAATTTTCAAAACACCGGAATTATAATTCTGGGCCTTTTGATTTAGCGATTTAGCCAACTGGTTTAAACGGTCGGCTTCCTGCTGCAAAGCCTTTTGCCTACTAATTAATTGGTCGTAAACTTCTGGCGGAGCTCCACCTTTAGAATTCCAATCGTTAATTTCAGTATTTAGCTGGGCGCTGCGATTTTTAAAATCTGCGACCTGTTTTTCGTAATCGTTGATTTGAGCGTCCAAACTCCGATTTTGGGAAGTTAGACTCTGCTCTTGTTTGGTGATATTGGTCTTTAAAGCTTGGCGGGAATCATAGACAAAATTGACGGTTAATTGGGCATCCGAGCTAAAGTCAAACAAGTTGCGGTTGGATGGCTGTTCCCAAACATCTTCGGCAGATTTGAGATTCTTAAGGAGTTTATCCTCCTGAACCCCAAACTTGGAATCAATACTACCAACCTTATACAAAATCGGCCGGGCACAGGGATAGATGTACACATATCTGGAGGCTACCAAACCGGAAGCCAGTAAAACTAAAATTAGGATTTGTTTCCTCACCTCTTAATTTTACTATTTTAAAGTTCCAGTATCACCCTCTCGCTCTCCCTCTTAATCTAAGAGGGAGACGCTACTTTTTCTTCTTATGTTCCACCTAAGAGGTGGAACACTATGAGAGGGGTATACTAAAGTTATGGCGGGAAAATGGAAGAAATGGTGACGGAAGTGTTGGATGGAGACTCGTTTAAGATTGCCAATAAAACCACGATTAGACTGGCCAGCCTGGATGCACCGGAGGCGGGAGAGGAAAATCCGGTTATAAAAGACTATTGAGAAAAGTTTCGGGGAAAGTTACTTCTGCACCGAAGCTCAGGCCCGGGCAGCCGGCTTCTCCAAATCCTGCGATCCGAGAAACGATTAGATAACGTATACCTCTTGGCCGAAGTCGTTGGTGCCGACAAACTTGGCTTTACCTGCAGCAGCTAGCTCCAGGTCGCGGCAATCGCGGCAGCCATCGATTTTTGGACACTGGAAATGATTTAATTTACGGGCTAGAGCCACCCGCTTGGCCGCGGCCAGAATCTTTTTATAAGATTCGCTAGGGTCAGGCAGAGCAACTGATTTGGGGCTCTTGTCCCTGTCCAGATACCAATAAGCCGCGCCGGTAACAATTCTATCTTGGCAGTGACTTACCAACTGCAGATAGATGGGCAGCTGCAAAGAATCCGGGTCTTCGTCGTATTTACCGGTTTTGAAATCCAGAATAGAAACGCTGTCCGTTTCGGGCAAATATTCCAGCCAGTCGATTTTGCCGCAGAGAATTATATTGTCCTCATCCGACAGCCAGAAGTAAGGCAGGTCCTGGCGGATTTTGACGGCCTTTTTGAGAATGGGCCCGGGGTTTTGGGTAATCCGGTCCAGCATGGCCACACCCCTGGCTTTGATGTCCTGTTCCTGGGCTACATCTTTAAACCCGCCTTTTTCTCCGGCTACCTTGGCCCAAGCCTGATTATATTTGTCCAGAAGAGGAATCTTTAACCGTTCTTCAACCGGTAAAACGGACAGAGACTCGACCACTTCATGGACTGTCTGCCCCAAAGCCAGAGCGGGAGACATAATGGACATTTTTTTATTGGTTTTGGGATTTTTGTAAACGTTTTTGAGATAGTATCCCCGGGGACATTTAAGATAATCTCCTATCGAAGAGTGGGAAACCCAAACAGCTGTAAATTTATCTTTGGACATTAATATTTAGCTTTTTTCAGTAATTTTTTCGTTAATCGGTCAAAATCGGATTCAAGCGTGCGATCCTGAGTGATCCGGTATTCTTCATATTCTCTTTCAGCCAAAGCTATGGCGATTTCGTGACTGATTTTACCGCTATCTTGTAAAATGTCTTTTTCATTGAATTGTAAAAAGGCGTTCAGTTTATTTACCCAGTCCTTCATGTACATTACCACTCCTTTTTGTGCTTGCATTTCGGCATAGTCAAGATACATGGTTACAATCCGATTGAGGCCGTCTAGCTCTTTTTCGTTGAGATAGTTTTTAGCGATACTGACATCGGTTTTCCGTATTGCTCCTTTGGGAGCATTTTTCCAAGTAGTTAAACCCATATATGGTTTTTTGCTCCCGGCTCTGTTGTAAATAATTTCTGCAGCGGTTTGGCCGGAAATTGAGAAATGGAGCTTGTTTTGTACGGTGGAAAAAAATTGTTTGGTAATTTCTTCATCAGGATCATAATCGGCACTGCACTGTGCGTAAATATCGGTAACTTTTTGATAAAATCTCCGCTCGCTGGAACGAATATTTCTTATCCTTGCCAGTTGCTCTTCAAAATAGTCTTTACCAAAAATGTTGTAGGGATCTTTTAGTTTTTCATCATTCATCGTAAAACCCTTGATGATATATTCTTTCAGCCTTTCTGTCGCCCAAATTCTAAAAAGAGTTGCTTGTCGACTATTAACTCGATAGCCAACGGAAAGAATTGCATCAAGATTGTAAAATTTTGTTTTATAGTTTTTTCCGTCGCTGGCAGTATATTCCAAAATGGAATGAACTGAATTTTCTTCCAATTCCCTAGCTTCGAAAATATTTTTAAGATGTTTTGCAATAGCTGGCTGCTGTATACCAAAAAGCTTTGCAATTTTTGCTTGGGTAAGCCAGATATTTTCGTCTTTTAAAAAGATCTCTACTTTCACTTTCCCATTTGGCGTTGTGTAAAGTAGAAACTCCGTAAAGTTATTATTCGGAATGATTTGATTGTCCGGTATTTTTTTCATGGTTTTATTCAAACGTTTTTCTTATTGTTTGGTTTTGGGCTTTTGACGGTGACATCAATTACTCTAATCCTAAAGTGTTCAAACATTTCTGTTAGTATATCCCCTTTGTTCAGTTTTGATCTGAGAGTTTTAACTCGTATTTTTTTTATCGTGGACATGATTTAAATTTATGCCAAATAATACCCGAAGTCAAGTATCAATTTAAAACCAGATCGGAAGCGATGAAGAGGGAATGGCAGTTAAAAAAATTGACGAGGGCTAAGAAGGAAGAGTTAATCGGGTAAAGATGGATTACCCAAGATTATAATTAGATTATGAAAACTGATAATCATCTGGGGTGGATATCAAACTTGTCCAGCAAATACGAGAAATATAGATATCTTCTTCTCGAAGCACTTGATCCGTCTCCGCCTAAAAAAAAGATGGAGAGGATTATATCCTCTGGTATAAAAGAATCGCTCCCAAATACGCCCTAAGACACGCACGGATGATATACAAACTGTTAGCCAATTTGGACGCAACTTATCAGCGGGCAACTATCCCTGGTACCCTTGATATTTATCCCAAAAAATTCCAAAAGAGTCTTCTTGAGCTGGGAGACTAGGATTCGGACCTAGATTATCAGATTCAGAGTCTGAGGGCCTACCGTTAGCCGATCTCCCAATACGGCTAATTTTAACATCTAGGGTACAATTTACTTATGTTTTATGTCTACATCCTTCGGTGTTCTGATAATTCTTTGTACTGCGGTCAAACCAATAATTTGAAAAGGAGAGTAAAAGAACATAATTTTGATGAGAATAAATCTGCAAAATATTTGAGATATAAAAAGCCGGTGATACTGGTCTATTCTGAAGAATATCCGACTCTGGCACTAGCACTAAAGAGAGAATCGCAAATTAAAAAATTGACTAAAGTTAAAAAAGAGGCTTTAATTGCAAGTAATATGAAGCCAAATTACAAATTCTCATTTTCTGGGGCTAAAAAAGTACATAAGTTTGGGGTGGATATTGCGGTTTATGGCGGGAGGGTGCCGACAGCGAATGTGGTATATGAAGAAACAGAAAAAGGACATTTTGAAGAGTTTTACAGTGATACAAGTACCTATATGTGGTTTGTTGTCGAGGGAAAAGGGACTTTTGTGATTGATGATAAGAAGGTTGAAGTCAAAGCGAAAGATCTAGTAGTCGTACCGCCAAAGAAAAGGATTCACTATTTCGGAAAAATGAAAATGGTGTTGTGTGTAACTCCAGCGTGGGATGAGAAAAACGAACACCATGTGAGAGATATTAGTCTGGAGGAAAGTCCACACGATTAAACTCTAATAAGTTTTTCTAGCCAGGGGAGGGGCTGATTTTTGCGTTTCCACCACAGGTCTTCCCAGATGTAATGGACGGCGAGTTGTTTGTAAGCGCCGAATTTGGCGAAATATTTGAGAAGTTTGGTGACCGGGACCGGGTTTTCCGGGTCTCTATCAAAAAACAGCTTGGAATATATTTTCTGCTCCCAGGGCGAGACGTGATTGAAAAAATCCCAGTGATGAAAAACGTCAAACAACAAATACCATACGGTGGCCGGGCCTACACCGTAGAGCTTTAACAACTCCCGCACTTGGGTTTCCCGGTCTTGTTTTCTTAATTCCAATTCATCTATTAGCCCTTGGGTGAAGTCGTCGTCGATCTTTTTGATGTATTTGGCCCGGTAGCCTACTTTTAGTCCTCTTAGTTCGTCGATAGACACGTTTTGTAGTCTGCCCGAAGTCCAGAAACACCACAGTTTCTTCCGATCAAATTCAAGAAGGGTGCCGTAGTTTTCCAGAAGGGCTCTAAACATCTGGATAGAGCGGCGGATAGTGGCATTTTGCAAAACCACGCCGATGATCAGATATTCATACAATGAACTGGGGTGGCCGGGGCGCATACCGCGCCATTTACGGATAATCGGCCCAAGCAGGGGGTCCTTCCCTAGGCTCCTGTAAAATCCGCTTAAATCGAGATTCAAATTATAACGGTATTTGATTTCTTCGATCAGGGAGGTTATCCGCTCGGGACTTGGTTTCCGGTCCGAGTAGACGGCCACCTTAACGTTCCTTCTGTCTTCGATTTTCAGGCCGTAGGCACGACCTTCCCAGTACCAAGTTTGCCAGCGGATGCCCGGCTGCCAGAAATTGTCGCCCGTGGTGAAATGATCGGGTTTGTGGAAAGTGGAATCGAAAGCGAAAGGGCGAGTGGGTTTAATTTCAACGCAGGCGACTTTTTGCAATTTCACTATTTACCCAGAAGGGCGTCGATGATGTCGTGGGGAAGAGAGGCTGCGGAGAGAAGGGCTTTCCTCACAGAACCGCCTACTTGAGATCCCAGTTCGTCGGCTGTTTTGAGAACGGCCATGACAGCGTTCTTGGCCAGCTCTGCAGAATCGGCTCCAATATCTGTAGCTACTTTGATAGCTCCGGTGACTGCGCTGACGGCGGCAGTGCCTACGTCTCCGCCTACCTGGGCTGCCGATTTAACGGCTACGGAGGCGGCTTGGGCTGCAGCTTGGGTAACGTCGACTCCTACAGTTTTGGCTCCTTCGACAGCGCCTTCTACCAGTCCCACCACTCCGTCGCCAATTGATGCTCCAGCTCCAGCAACGGCTTGGACGCCGCCGTCGACAACGTCGGAAACAGCAGCCAACCCGGCGGTGGCCACGTCACTTGCTCCCTGCAAGGATTCTACAACCGTTTTTTTAGCCGTATCGCGGGTGGTGCCTACAAGATCGCCAGTATTGGCAACAACAGAGGAGAGAGTGTCTTTTACTTTACCTACCAAATCACTCATATGATTAATAGTAAACCTAATTTTATTTGTTTGTCAATATGGTGTACAGTTAAAGAAGAAAGAGGGTGAGGAGAGAAGCATGAAGATGCATGAAACGGGATTGGCAGTGGGAGTAATTATGCCGGAATACCGTTGGTGTTTCTGTGGGTGGAGAAGTTGAATTAGACCGTCCTATAGTATAAAATGGGTTCCTTATGCTAAGTAACAATAGAAAGCCGAGGGGGGTTGGGAAAGAAGCGGTAGAGGCTGAAGGATTTTCGGTCGATACCTGGCGCGAAGTGTCTCGGGAATGGCATCGGATGTGGTTAGTTTTCGTTCAAGGTATGTTGTCAGCCACCCCTGATCAGAGGATTAATATGGCCCAGGCTATGTCTGCCAATCCCCGCGCTGACGATCAAAATGGGTCTATACAGTTTGCAATAAACATAGCTTCGCTGAGTAATCAGGCTCTACAAAAATTGGCAGCCGGAATTGCTCTAAATGAGGCGGCCGGGATGTACGATCCTACCTTACCCAACCAAGACAATCCCAAGAAAACTTAATAAACCTCCGAGGAGTTTTCTAACCAGTTGAGATCTTTCTTTAAGAAAGATTATAGCTAGTATGACTGTAAGGATCATCGATGTTTGATTAAGGGGGGCTATTTGAGCGGCGTTCCTGCCTACTTGGTAGGCTAAAAAGATGGTGATTGCAGAAATGGCGTAGAGAATGCCTAGTATTCCGAGTTTTTTGAGAAAATTTCGATTAAACATGGGCTGCATTTTTGCGATGGACTTGGGAAATATTGCCCAAATTATCAGAGCGGGAACTATAAAAACAATGGCTAAATATGAAGGGACATCAAAATTCCTAATAATTAGAGCGTCGTTGGCAAAAGCTAATCCGAAAGAGGTGGCTGCTGCTAGAGAAAATAGTGTGCCTTTGTTTAATTTGAGACCTTTTTGCCAAGAAACTAAAGCCACGCCGGCAAGAATAAAGATTGTTCCCAGAAACTGTAATCTTGAGAAATTTTCGCCCAAAAACAAAACGGCTGCCATAATCGTCCAAATGGTGCGAGTAGCAAAAACTATTGTAAACTCAGATGCTTCAACTGCTTTGAGGGCTTTGAAAATAAATACATTACCGGCTCCATAGAGAACGGTCATGAAGATAAGGTTGGGAAGTATGGGAGTGAGGTTGGGAATCGAAAAACCACGGATCAGGGCGTATGTAAGAATTAATAAACCGGTGACAAGTTGAAAAACTATAGAGAAGGCCACAGGGTCGGTTTTGTCGTTTTTGAGAAGGACTCTTTGCAGTAAAACAGATATGGAATATGTGATAACACTGATAGCTACCAAAATCTGCCAACTCATGAGGTGATTATACTCTCGTCAGGACTACTTGACCATGAAGGGCCAGAGGAATACAGTTAAAGAAGAAAGAGGGTGAGGAGAGAAGCATGAAGATGCATGAAACGGGATTGGCGGTGGGGGCGATGATGGCCTTGGTGCACACGGTGTGGGCAATATTGGTGTGGCTAAATGTGGCCCAAGGGTTTCTGGATTGGATATTCACCATCCATTCCCTAGCAAATCCCTATTTCGTCTTACCATTTAACCTGGCCGGGTCGCTGACTCTGGTGGGGACCACGTTTGTGATCGGCTACGGATTCGGCTTGGTGTTTGCCAATATCTGGAACAGGGTGGTTAAGAAGTAAAAAGAGGCTTAGTTGACTGTGAGGCTGGAAATGCTATATTCCAGTTATGAAGATTGTCGTTTTTTATCCCAAAAACGAATTTACTCCTGAGCAACAGAAACAGCTGTCTTTCTTGGACGAGGTTATTTATGCCAAGACCCGCGAGGAGCTACCTATCGATAAACTTCTAGAAATGGCCATGGGAGCCGAAGTTGTAGGAGTGGACCCAGATCCGTTGGGAGGATTTGAAAAAGCGAAAGAGAAATTAACCAAAATAATGGAATCTCTGCCAAATTTGAGAGGTGTTTGTCTTTCCACTACGTCTTTTGGATGGGTTGATTTGGATTATTGCAAGAAACGAAAAATTCCAGTGAGTAATGTTCCAGGATATTCGAAAGAATCTGTAGCTGAACATGCAATTGCCATGCTGCTAAGCGCTGCTAAAAGAATTTTTGTTTCTGATAGGGCAACACAAACTAGCAAATATAAACTTGTGCAAGGATTTGAACTAAAAGGAAAAACTTTAGGAGTTATTGGACTGGGGAGTATTGGTAGTAGGGTGGCGGAATTAGGGTTGGGTATTGGAATGAAAGTGATAGCTTATAACCGACACCCAAAAAAGATGCCGGGGATAAAAATGGTTTCTTTGGATCAACTCTTGAGAGAATGTGACGCTATTTCTTTAAACACTACTCACGAAAAAGCAAATGACGAGATGATTGGAAAACTTGAGATAGCAAAAATGAAGAAAGGGGTAATTATCGTGAATACGGTGGACAGGAATTTGGTAGACGAAAAAGCTATGGCCGAAGCTTTAAAATTCGGAAAAGTAGACACATACGTTTATGAAGGTGAAGATTTAGTGCATACACCATTGGCTAAACTGGAGAACGCGATCGGATTAAAAGCTTTCGCCTGGTATACCAAAGAGGCGTTGGATAATCTATATAGAATCTGGGTGGGTAATATCTTAGCGTTGGCAAAAGGAAAACCGCAAAATTTAGTATGAGCTTGAGTTTCAGGAAAGCCTCGATAGCCGACTGGGAAACGATTATTTTCCTGGAAAAAAGTTCTAGCAGTAGACTCTTTTTTGCATACACAAAGAAGGATGAAACAAAAAAGTATCTCGCCAAGAGCCAGGTCTATATCATAGAAAATTCCGGAAAGCCGATTTGGGACTATTTCTTTCGAAATAAAGGGCAAGGACCATGCTTATTTTGACGCGCTGACGATTTTGCCAAAGTTTCGCAATAAGGGTTGTGCCACAGCAGCACTGAAATGGATTTCTTCGAAACTGAAAAAATTCAAAAGAATCGACTTACTCACTCATCCCCATAATACTGCAGCCATAAGAGCTTATTTTAAACTGGGATTTGTGATCGACTCTTGGGTTGATAACCCGTTTGGCGATGGCGAGCCACGGATACGAATGATTAAAGAAAACGATTGAAATACCCGCTTTTGTATAATGAAGTGATGAAGAGGTGGGTAGTGTTGATAATCATAGTTTTGGCTGTGGGAGTTGTAGTGTGGAAGAAGAGACCGGCGCCGGCGGCTCCGGTGACCACATCATCCGAAAAGATGAAGGTGGAGGTGGTGGCGACGGGACTGGAAGTGCCGTGGGCAATTGCCTGGACGAGCCCCACTAGAATGCTGGTGACTGAAAGGCCGGGGCGGATTAGAGTCATAGAAAATGGACAATTGAAATTAGAGCCGTTAAAGACGTTTTCTGATGTGGCGACGGGAGGCGAAGACGGATTGATGGGCATTGCCGTGAATAAAGGACAAGTTTATGTATGTCTTTCTTATAAAAAAGCCGGGAAACAAGCTTTGCGGATAGAAAGATTGGAGGATGGGAAAGTTATTTGGGATAATGTGCCATCGGCTACGTTTCATACCGGGTGCCGAGTGAAATTTGGACCCGAAGGCAAACTCTACTTTACGGCCGGAGACGCTCTGAATAAAGCCCAGGCGCAGGATATAAAATCATTTGCCGGAAAAATATTGAGAGTGGATACTGATGGCAGTAATCTGGAGATTTGGGCTTTGGGACTGCGGAATCCTCAGGGACTTGCATGGGATGACAAGGACCAATTGTGGGCAACAGACCACGGACCGTCAGGATTTGACGGACCAGTGGGGGGTGACGAGATAAATGCAATTACCCAAGGAGGTAATTACGGTTGGCCGCTGGTGTCGCATGGAAAAACGAAAGCGGGAACAATTGCACCGGTAAAAGTGTATACCCCGGCTATTGCTCCGGCCGGCATTGCCTGGTGGAGAGGAAAGCTGTGGTATGGGGGGTTAAAGGGCGAGGGATTGTATACACTGGAAGGAAAGGTGGCCGAGATAAATGTGGGGCGGGTGCGAGAAGTGGTGGTGGGGCCGGACGGAGCTTTGTACATAACTACCAGCAATAGAGACGGGAGAGGGAAAGTGCTGGAGGGAGACGACAAAATAATCAGGCTATCTTTTTGATTTTTTGATTTCGGCCAGGATTTCGGCCTTGATCTTTTTGGCCTGGATGCGAATCTCGGATTCGATGTCTGCTTTGATCTCCTTTTTGAGAAAAGCCAATAATTCTGGATCGTGCGGGGCTTTTTGAAATTTAGTCAAAAATGGTTCGTGATGTTCTTTGGGAAGATGATTTAGGATGACATTTAACAGGTGTTGGTGAGTAGTGTGGTGAATAAGACCCAAAATTTCTTCCCGCTCGTCGGCCGGCAAGTCATACACGTCCAGCTCGGAGGTGACTTCCTCTAGAACTATTAAATGATCGAGAAATGTTTTAGCCATGTGTTAAAAGGGGTGGTTTTTCTAAATTATATTCCAAAGGACCCAAGGGAATTTGATCGGCGGGATCGTCGACGAAAAAGAGAACTACCGGGCCTTTTTGCATGCCCACATTCAAGCCTAGATAAGCCATGACTTCGGGTGAGCCGCCGAAATGCTTGCCGGTCCAGGCGGCCGGGCCGGAATCGGCAATATCGGCGATGATGATTTTGCCGTTTTGGACGTTTACAATGACGACTTTCCTATATTTGTACCAGTCGCGGAGATATGGAAGACGGGTGGACCAGTCCGGCAGATACAGGGTTTGGACGACGGCGTAATATTTTTCTTTTTCGATGAGGTCGGGGGTTAACTGATCACGCGACTGGGCAAAATAGCCCCAGGCCCCACGGCCTGGAGCCATATTGTCTACCACATCCCCAGGATAACGCATAAGATGTTGTTCGGCGCCGATTAAGCCATATGAAGTATTCAAATGATTGCCTTCCAATTCAGCGGTGGCATGCAGACCGTAAAGATCGTGCAAGAGAGCGGAAATTTGAGATTCTTGGTCGGAAGTTAGAGGTTGGACGGATTCAGGAAGTAGACTTTGCAATTTTTCTACCAAACGGTTATGCAGGTCGAATGGAGAAACTTGGGAAATGCTGGAGGAAGGCAAGGCGGCTAAAGTAGGAGCTGATTGGCCGGGAGCAAGAAGGAGGGATCCGGCCAGGGCAGAACTGGCCAGGAATCTAGCGACGTGGGGGTGATGAGCCAATAAAGTTGTCCTAGTGGTTAAATGCTTGAGTTTGAGTTTTGAACGAAGCTTTTCAGAGTTTAATTCGGGCAAGCGTTTCATCTTTACCTAAGATTAACATAGATTCGGTCAGAGGCGGGGTGATTTTTGAACCACAGATGGCTAGGCGAAGGGACATGAAGAAGTCGCCACGGGGAAATCCGCGCGCAGCGCAAAGATTGGAAAGGGCAGCTTCAATGGCTGCTTTGGACCAAGAGACTGTCGAGAGAGCCTCGAGGGTGGTCACCAGATAGGACTTATCGGTCGGATAGGACGGAATAGGTCGTATAAAGAAAAAGCTGGCTAAAGATGTGGCGTCGGCCAGAGTGGTGATGCGGTCCTTGATAAGAGGAATTATTGGGAGAGTAACTTCCGGTAAATATGGTTTAATTAATTGAAGTAGTTCGGTGTCCGACTTCTGGCGGATGTAGTGGCCGTTGAACCAATCGAGCTTGGCTTTGTTTAAGACGGGGTTGGATTTTTGAAAACCTGCGGGATCAATGTGCTCGATGAATTCCGACAAAGTGAATAGTTCACGATTGTCTTTGGGAGCCCAACCTAGCAAGATAACGAAATTTAGTATGGCTTCTGGCAGATAGCCGTTGGCTAATAGCTCATTAACAGAAGCGCTGCCTTTGCGTTTGGAGAGTTTGCCGCTTGCCGGATCCATGATATCGGTTAGATGACCGATTTCCGGCCGATCGTAGCCCAAAAATTGATACAAAAGCAGATGAATGGGAGTGCTGGGTAGCCAATCATGGCCGCGGAGAACGTGGGTGATGCCCATGGCGTGATCGTCAACAACCACCGCCAGATGATAAGTGGGGAAACCGTCTGATTTGAGAAGAACCATATCAGTGAGAATGTCGGTTTTCCAAGAAATATCTTTGTCCAGAACAAAATCGTGGTACGAAACCTCCTCTCCTGCGGGAATTTTGATGCGCACGGCTCCCTCGTCCAGATAAGCGTGGCCGGAGGCAACGAGCAGATCTGCGGTTTTCTGATATACGCCCTGTTTGACGCGCTGGGATTGGATGTGCAATTCGTCCCAATCTAAGCCAAAGACTTTGAGAGTTTGCTGCAGGGAGGCGACTGCGCCTTTGACCTGACGCTTTTGATCCGTATCTTCGATACGCAGGATAAATTGGCCGCCGGAGTGCTTGGCTAAGGCGTAAGGATAAACTGCAGAACGCAGGCCACCGACGTGCAAAAAACCGGTGGGGGAAGGGGCGAAACGCGTGCGTACCATGCTACAATGAATTGTAACATGGCTACGCTGACTGAAGTGGGTTTTTACACCAGAAGAATTATCAAGTGGGGGGCGATGGGGTTGGTGGTAGTAATGTTGATTCCCCCCCTATGGAAGCTGGCCAAAAGAATTTATCTGACCATAAACCCCCCACCTCCGCCGGCGCCGACGGTGAGATACGGAAAATTGCCAAAATTGGCGTTTCCGGAAGCCGATTCTAACTACAAACCCACATACAGGCTGGAAACGATTGAAGGAGGGTTGCCGAAACTGGCCAATGTCTCCCGGGTGTATTTTGTAACCATTAACAAATCCCGGATTTTGGAGCTGGAAAAAATCAAACCCAAAGCCAGGACGCTGGAGTTTGAGCAGGATCCGGAAAAGATCGATGAAGCCAATTACAAATTTACTAATCCTAACCTGCCGACGGAGCTGGCCGTGAACATTATTTATAACAGTTACAGGTATACGTACGACTGGCGCAGTGACCCAGGGATACTGGACGAGAAAGGGGTACCGAATAATGAACAGGCATTACTAGAGGCTAAGAGCCTGTGGCAGAACTTGGGGTTACTGGCCGACGACCTGGCCAACGGTAGAGCTAAAGTGACGTTCCTGTCTGGAGCGACGGGGGAACTGATTCCGACCATCTCGCTGTCGGGAGCAAATTTTGTAAGAGTGGATCTATTCAGAGCGGATAAAGACGAGTTGAAAGTGGTGTCCCCCAAAGGCGAGGAATCGCCGGTGTATGTGATTTTGTCCGGATCAAATGACCGGAGCAAAAGAATTGTGGAGGCCAGCTACAGCTATTCGAGAATTTTAGATAATGATTTTTCCACATACCCACTGAAAGGCGTGGACAAGGCTTGGGCGGAGCTGCAGGCAGGAAGCGGATATATAGCCCATGCGGGGGCGGCCCAGGCGGTGGTGCGCAAAGCCAGTCTGGCATATTATGAATCCGGTACGCCCCAGGAATTTCTGCAACCGGTGTATGTATTTGAAGGTGATGGCGGGTTTGTGGGCTATGTGCCAGCGGTAAACCAAGAATATTCCCAATAACGGCGTCTCCCTCTTAATTTAAGGAGGGAGAGGCGGGTTTTATTTCTGAAGTTTAAAGATTAGAACTAGCGGGATTTTTTGGTGAATTTTCCAAAAGCCTTTTTCCTTCTTTCCCAGTGAGACTGGTTTAGGCTCAATCATATCAACAATTTTAAAATTTGAGCTGAAAATATCTTTTAAGAGTAAAGACATGGGTCTATGAAAATAAGTGATTTTAAGCCGATTGAAAATTTTGTCTTCAATCTCCCGTTCGTTGAGATAGTCACCATAAACTTTGCCCTTTTCTAGTAAACGGTACTTGACGTATCCTAAAATTCTCGTCGCTTTTTCTTTATCCCGCTTGAAGCTCATCGCTGTTTTAAGTGGATGGTGAATAGAGAAGAGGAAAGTTCCTCCGGGTTTTAATATGCGGTAGGTTTGTTTTAATGTCTTTGACCAGCTGTTGACATAGTGAAGAGTTAGACTTGAATAGGCGAAATCGAATGACGCTGAGGGAAATTTCATCGATTCCATGTTCATGGAGTAAAATTCATAATCTGGATAAGCGTTCTTGGCCAAATTAATTAATTGGCTTGAGGCGTCAATCCCCACTATTCTTTTTGCCCCAAGCATCTTTAAAGATTTACACTCCTCTCCACTTCCACAGCCTATACAGATAATTTCTTTTTTCTCTAAGTTGGGGAGAAGGGATGTCATTGCGGGCTTTTCTAGGTAGATGTGGGCCGGTATCCCAACATTGACTTTATCTTTCCAAACTTTTGAGAATTTGTTATAGGAGTTTTTTGTCATTCGTACTCAACATCCCATTTAAAATTGGAATAGACCCAGTCGATGAGTTTTTCAGAGTCGCCGAAGCGGTCCAGACTGCCTAAGACCACCATGATGACTGGGTGATCGTCGCGATTGACCAGAGTGACCAGGGATTGGCCAGCGCCGTCGGTGAAACCGGTTTTGACGCCTAAGACTCCGGGGATTTTACCTAAAAGCTCATTGACGTTGGTGAGAATGTGATTGGAAACGATGGAATTTTCGGTAGAGACAATGCGGGCAAATTCCGGATTTTTCAAGGCGAAACTGGCCAGCCGGGCCAGGTCGGCGGCTGAAGAATAATGACCAGATTCGTCGATGCCGGTGGGGTTGGCAAAATGGGTGTGATCCAGATTCAAGGCCGCGGCTTTGACATTCATGAGATCGATAAAAACCTGTCTCCCCGCGGGAAAATTCTCGGCCAAGATTTCTGCGGCGTCGTTACCAGATTGGACCAGTGTGGCATACAGCAATTGTTCCACCGTTAATGTTTCACCGGGCCGAAAACCCACATGCTGGCCGATGGGGTAAGACCTGGTAACGGTAATGGGTTGGTCCAGAGAAAAATTGTCCAGAACCACCAGGGCGGTCATCATTTTGGTGGTGGAGGCGGGGAAAACCGGCTGGTCGGCGGATTTTTGCAGGAAAACGGTTTGTGATGCTTGATCGATGATGAAAATGTTTTTGGCGGAAACGGTCGGTGGAGGGAGGTTTTGGGAAATGGGAACTACCGTCGAAGTTGATTTAAGATTTATGATTGATGATTTATGAATCCGGGAGATCCAGAAACCGCCAAGGGCCAGCACGAGCAGCAGAAGCAGCAGCCTACTTAGGCTGGGAGAAGGTGTGGGAAGAGTTGTGGTTTTGGGAGAGCGGGACATAGTCTGAATACGCCATAATAACAGATTTGGTCCGATCCCCGGCATTGAAAGCAATGGTTTGATTTTTGGCCAACTCGGCGTCGACGTATGTAGGCAGGCCGAAGAGGTGGCCCAGAGGCGGGATAGCCCCAACTGACAAACTGGTTAACTGGATAACCTCGTCCGGTGTGGCAAAACGCAGATCTTTGACGCCAAATAGGGATTTGAAAAGTTTGGGGTCGAGTTTTCTGGAACAAGGCAGGACAATCATGATAGGCTGCTTATCGGCGTAGCATACCAGAGCTTTGGCTCCCTGATCCGATGAAGTGCCGCGCACGCGAGCCGAATCCTCACAAGTGGGAGTAGGTTCGTGCGAAAGTGCCCGGTATTTAATATTGTGGTTATCGAGCAGTTGAATTATAGATTCGTAAACCGTCATTTTAAGGTGGACAGACGAACGTCGACGCGTTCCATATCCCGGGGAAAGAGTGAGGCCTCTCTAATATTTTTTAGGCCTAAAATATGCATAGTGATTCTTTCTGAACCAAATGAGAAGCCGCCCTCGGGGGGCATACCGTATTTGAAAGCCTGAAGATATAGCCCCATTCTTTCTGGTGACAATTTCCAAATCTTCGCGTTTTCTAAAAGCTTAGCGTAGTCGTTAATGCGTCTGCCACCAGTCATCCACTCTGTCCCCCGCCCCAGCAAATCGAAACTCATGGTGAACTCCGGATCGTCCGGATCGGGGTAAGTGTAAAATGGCCGTTTTTTGACAGGATAGTGAGAAATAAAAATGAGGTCAGATTCATGTTCCTCAAGCGACCAGCGGCAAATTTCCCGCTCATCCTCGGGCCCCAAATCAGGCTCTTGGCGGTGGTCTATGCCGGTACGTTTGAAGATTATTTCTTGAGCCTCGCGAAGTTTGATCATAGGAATTTCAGGAGTAAATTTGGGAATAGTCGTGTCGAATTCCTGGAGAATGTCTTTGCACTGCTCACCAACTGCGTTGAGCATAAACTGGATGGTGCGTTGAGCTGATTCTTTTACATCCAACCAAGAATCTATGAAACCTAATTCGGCGTCTAGCGTAGTTACCTCTGCTAAGTGACGGGTGGTGACGGAGGGTTCGGCACGCAGGGTTTTGTTAACCGCAAAAACCCGTTCATAGGCGCCAACCAGAATCTGTTTGTAAACTTGGGGGCTTTGGGATAAATAAACTTGGTATTTTTCGAAATAGGGAACCTTAAATACCTCCGCGCCCCCTTCGGCGACTTCGGGGATGAGAATGGGAGACTGAAACTCAAAGAAGTCTTGGGATTTAAGCGCCTTGCGAAATGAATCGATCACCACTTCTTGAACTTTGAAGATGGCGTTTACTTTAGGGTGGCGTAAGGTCAATGGACGATAATCTAGGAGGGTAGGCAATTCCAGTTGGAGAGTTTCCTGGCCCATGTCGAAAGGAAGTTCGGCTGATTTGGAAATAAGTTCAACCTTTTTGGCCTCGACTTCGACCGTACCGGTAGTTAGTTTGGGATTGACGAGCTTTTCCGGGCGGGCTTTGACCAGACCGGTAACGTAAATTACGTCTTCGGAGTGCAGTCCTTCGACAAGCTGGGGGCTGGCCACGATTTGGACTATCCCTGTGCGGTCGCGCAAATCGATAAAAACTATCTTGCCATGATCCCGGCGGGTATTCACCCAGCCCTTGAGAAGGATCTCTTTGCCTACTTTGGAAATGGTTTCTGAAATAAGTGTACGCATACAACAAAAAAGACCCGTCTCATTCTGGATCCCATGTGCCATCCAGAATTTCGGATCTTGATTACTGCTATTACGGGCTTACCCGAACAAGCTCATCGGTTGTCAACCCGACTATTAACGCTTTGAGGGTATTATGCGCCTTGCTAAAAGTGTAGTCAAGATGTTAAAATGGCCTGTAATATGGGTTTACCTGAAAGAACAAGAAAGAACGTTGTTGAGATCGCTTGTCAGCTTTTTATGATGGGGCTAGTGGTTGATGCGATTCTGTTTGTGGTTGCGCCGTGGACATGGCAGGACATTTTTAAAAAATTGAATTAGTTATTGTTTGAGGGTCTTGGAGATTTCGCGGCGGGCGTCGGTGGTAACGACAAAATTTAACCAATCGGGATTGGGTTTGGCGCGTTTGCGGTCAATAATAATTTCCACCACATCGCCGTTGACGAGTTTGTGATTGAGAGATACTGGTTTGCCATTGACTTTGGCTCCGCCGGTTTGATGACCTACCTGGGTGTGAACGGCATAGGCAAAATCTACAGGAGTAGCTCCACGAGGCAAGTCGTAAACGTCGCCAGTGGGAGAAAAAACCAGATTGCGATGTTGCAAGGCGTCAAACTTTAAAGCGTTCAGATATTCCTGGGAGTTGGTCATTTCTTTTTGCCAGGCGACCAGTTGTTTGACCCAAGCTAATTTATTTTGGGAAACCGTAAATTTTCCCTTATCGATATCTTGGGAGGTTAATCTGCCCTTGGATTTGAGGGTGGACATTTCCCAATGGGCGGCTACACCCATTTCCGCTTCCTCGTGCATTTGGAATGTTCTGATTTGGATTTCTACAATATGTCCTCCTGGACCGAAGACGTTGGTATGCAAACTTTGGTAACCGTTGGGTTTGGGATTAGCAATAAAATCGCGAACTCCCAAATATGGTACCGGGTGAAAACGTTTGTGAATTAATCCCAATGCCTGATAGCAGTCCTCGATAGAATTAACCAAAACTCTGCCTGCAACTAGATCGTGGACTTTGGCCGGGTCGTTTTCGATTTCCGGACGCTGGAGTTTACGCCATAGGCTATACAGATGTTTGCGGCGGACATTGACTTTGGTGTGAGGAATTTTAGGGATGAGAAGGGATTCTAATTCTCGTTGTAACTCTGCAAAACTTGCTTCAGTCAACTTGTATAGATTTTTAGTTCGCTTAACCAAGCTAGTGTATTCCTCTGGGTACGCATATGAGAAAGACAAATCTTCCAATTGACTTTTGATCTCCCCCATTCCTAAGCGTTCAGCCAAAGGAGCATACACTTCTAGAGTTTCTCGGGCGTTGTCGATCTGGCTCTGGGGATCGATATATTTCAAGGTTTGCAGGTTGTGAATTCTGTCGGCCAATTTGATAAAAATTACCCGCAGATCGCGAGCCATGACTAAAAGCATCTTACGTAAACTTTCCACAAAGTTTTCTTCTATCTGGCCCGTAAGACGGATTTCGGTGACTTTAGTAACACCATCGACTAGTTGGGCTGCCTCTTCACCGAATTCTCTGACTACGTCCTCACGTGTCGCTCCCCCATCTTCTACTGTGTCATGGAGCAAGCCAGCAATAATGGTGGTCTCGTCTAGATGCCAGGACTCTAAAGTTTTGGCAACGGCCACGGGGTGATTTATGTACGGTTCCCCCGAAAGACGTTTTTGGCCGTGGTGGGCTAATTTAGCAAACTCAAGAGCTTTTTTGTACATCTTTGATAAGTAATTGTAACTTGGATTGTCCGTTCCAAGAGTCGACTTCGATTTGATAAATCAAATCGACAGCGTCTAGCGTATAGCGTTCAGCGTCTAGTGGTGCGTTGAACCAGACGGCTTCCAGATTGCCGGCGGTGAATTTGAGATGTTTGTTGTCTTTGCCAATGCGGCGGATGTCGGAGACTTTCACCTCGGGGGTGGAAAAGATAGGGGTGGGGTTGCCCAGGCCGTACGGCTCAAATTCTTTGAGTCTGGCCATTAGCTCTTGGTCTATAGCAGTTAGCGAAATTTCTGCATCGATGCGCTGCTTTTTGACTAAGAGTTCTGGGTTAATCTTGATACTGGTAAGTTTAGAGATTAGGATTTCGAGTTTAGAGTTTTCTACGGTAAATCCGGCTGCCATGGCGTGACCTCCAACACTAACTAATAATTTTTCGGCGGTACGCAGGTGGTCGGTGATATGAAAGCCGGGGATAGAACGGGCGGAACCTTTGGATTCCTGCTCCCCTACCGAAATGGCAATGGCTGGACGGTAATACTTTTCCACCAATTTCGCAGCAACTAAACCAATTATTCCCGGGTGATAGTTAGAATCAGAAACGACAATGAGATTTGACTCTTTAACTGCAGACAACGCATGAGAGACGGCGGAAAAGGTAGCATCTTGGCGAGCACGGTTCGTCTGGCCTAAGGAAGCGGCTAGCTGCCTGGCGCGGGTTGGATCCTTGGTACACAGCAGGCGCAGACTGTCGATGGCGTGTTCCAAGCGACCCGCGGCATTAAGCCTGGGGCCGATGACAAACCCCACTTCATAAGGCCCAACTGACTTGATACCCGCTTCGGTAAAAAGCGCGAGGAGCCCGGGGCGAGTGGTGTGATTTAATTCTTCCAGGCCATATTTAGCGAAAGACCGATTGGGGCCTAAAAGTGGGATGATGTCACAAATGGTGGCGATGGCAACTAGAGACAGGAGTTCGGAGTAATATGCCTTAGGAGTCAGGAGATAGTCGCGGCAGAAGAACCAAGTTAATCCGGCGGCGCAGGAGCTAGTATTATGTATTAAGTATTTAGTATTAAGGGGAGAGCCGACCTCATGGTGGTCGATGATAATGATATCGCACTTCTTTTTGCGGCAATACGCCACTTGTTCGTGGGCCACAATGCCGTTGTCTACAGCGATAATTAACTTAGCCCCTTGCTCTAAACAATGATCGATACCGGCGATAGACAGACCATATCCTTCTGATTCCCGATGAGGAATGTGGGGGAAAACATTTTTATATTGGGAGTAAATAGTTTCCCAAAGAATGGCTGTGGAACAGATGCCGTCTACGTCGTAATCTCCGTAGATGGCGATCTTGTGGCCTTTTTTGATGTGCGATTTGATTAATCGAATAGCGGGTTTGGAATCGAAGGGAGATTTGAGGTCTTCTGGCTGGGTGGGGTGCCAGAATTCTTCGATGGCTTTCTTAGTCTTGAGTCCCCGATTGGCCAGGAGGGTTTTTATGATATCCATGGTAAGATTTTACTATATGAAACTGAAATTAAATGTACCTGACAGAGTTAAAGAAATTTTGGGGAAATTTGAGGAGGCGGGATATGAGATATATGTAGCCGGTGGTGTAGTGAGAGACGCCATGCTGGACAGGCCATTGACCGATTGGGATCTCACAACCAACGCCACACCGGAAGAGATTCTGAAGCTCATCCCGGATGGGTTTTACGATAATAAATATGGGACTGTAGGAATAAAAAATGAGACAGACAAGCCGTATGAAATCACCACTTATAGAACTGAGCACGGATATAGCGATAGCCGGCACCCGGACAAAGTGACGTGGGGTAAGTCATTACAGGAAGACTTAGCTCGAAGGGATTTTACGATTAATGCCATGGCTCTGACGGCCAGAATGGAGATTGTTGATCCGTTTGGAGGACAGCAAGACGTAAAAGATAAATTAATTAGAGCGGTGGGCGATGCAAATGCCAGGTTTGGTGAAGATGCCTTGCGGATGATGCGGGCGATTAGAATTGGAGCCCAATTGGGATTTACTATCGAGCAGACAACTTTACAGGCAATACAGACAAATGCGGGCAAGATTAAGCAAATTGCAGCGGAGCGGGTAAAAGACGAATTATTTAAACTTTTGGCCAGTGATTATCCGGCCGATGGATATAAACTATTGCGGGGGGCAGGCTTGGGGGAGCAAATATTGCCGGAGATGGATTCCACCTTTAAGGTGGAACAGAAGAGCCCCGGACGGCACCACATGTATGACGTGGGGACACATAGCGTGGAGGCGTTGCGGTATTGCGTGAGTTTAGACCCAGTAACTAGATTGGCTACTCTGATGCATGACGTGGGGAAAGTGAAAACCCAAAGAGTGTACCCGGACGGAAGAATCACTTTTTATAACCATGAAATGGAATCAGCACGAATCGCAGAAAATATTGCGGCGCGCTTAAGATTTTCTAATGAGGAAAAAGATAAGTTTGTGCGGTTGGTAAGGTGGCACCAATTTACGGTGAATGAAAATCAAACGGACGCGGCCATCCGGCGGATTTTGAAAAATGTGGGGCTTGCTTATATGCCGGATATGCTGGCGCTGCGGGTAGCGGACCGGTTGGGAGGCGGAGCCAGGGCTACCAGCTGGAGACTGGAAGACTTCAAAAAAAGGTTGGTGGAAGTGCAAAAACAGCCGTTTTCTATTCAAGACTTAAAGATCAGCGGTCATGACGTGATGAAAATAAAAAAAATTAAACCCGGGCCGAAAGTGGGCAAGTATTTGGAAACTCTGTTTGCCGAGGTAGAAAAGGGCCTTCCCAATGAGAGGGAAGAGCTGTTGAAACGATTGGACAAACTCACATGAGTAAAAAAGAAGTAATCAAAAAAACTTTGGTTTTCTTATTAATCATTACTTCTGTCTCGGGAGCGTTGCTTTATATCCAAAAACTGATAGGTTTGGCTAAAATACAACAGCTGGTGGCCGGATCCGGTGTCTGGGGGCCGGTGGTATTGATTCTCCTGATTGTATTAACTCATATATTTGCACCAATACAAGGGACTCCTTTTGTCATATTAGGTTTTGCGCTGTTTGGCAAATGGACAATCATATATCTATCTTTAGCCACGGCCATCAGCAGTTTTACCAATTTTTGGATTGCCAGAAAGTTTGGAAGAGATCTGGTGGTGAGACTGGTGGGAAAAGAAGCGATGTCCAAAGTCGATCACATTGCTTCACATGAAGGAGTAAAAGTGCTGATCGTCATGCGGTTTTTTCAGGTATACATTTCGGATTTTATTTCCTACGCTGCCGGATTTACATTAATTAAATTTCCTGTATATTACCTGATCAGTTTGATTGTTCCCATTCCGTGGACGGTGATAATGTTTATTTTATTTGATTCAATTCCCCAACAACAAATGTTTGGGTGGGTGCTAGCGTTGGGGGCGGTGTTTTTTGTTATTCCCCCGATTTACTATTATCTTAAACACCGTTTTACCAAAAGACATATTGAACATATTTGAATATTGTTCCACCTAAGAGGTGGAACGGGGGCGATGGGATTCCCAAAGGACGAGGAGGGGGGCGGCGTTGAAGATTGAAGAGTAGGTGCCGGAGATGATGCCGACGAGGAGGGCGACCACAAACCAGCGGATGGTTTCACCGCCAAACAAAAGAAGGGCGGTGAGAGTAAGAATGACGGTCAGAGAAGTGTTGAGTGAGCGAACGAGGGTTTCTGTCAGAGAAAAATCGACAATTTCAGAAAAAGGTTTGGTGTACATTTTGGGCAGGTTTTCCCGCACCCGGTCAAATACCACAATGGTGTCGTGCACGGAAAAACCGATGACTGTGAGAAGAGCGGTGACAAACAGGGCGTCAATTTCAACATGATAGAAATGGCCAAAGAGCGAGAAAATGCCTAAAACTACTAAAGCATCGTGCAGCAAGGCAGCTACAGCACTCACCCCAAATTTCCAGGAAGAGTAAGGCTTGGGAACTCCTCTAAATGACCAGGCAATATAGATGACAATGGCTATTGAAGCCAGAGCGACAGCTAAAAGGGCTTTTTTAGTCATTTCAGCTCCCACTATCGGACCGACAGATTCGTAACGTTTTTCAATTAGATCAGGACCCAAAGCAGATTTGAATTTTTCGTTTTGGTCTTTGTCCAACGTTTTGAACCGCAGCAAATACGTATTGTCCGCAGAGGGTTGAACGGAGGACAATTCCAAATTTTGATTCTTGGCAACTTCGGAAAAGTTTTTGGCTGGGGTTTGAATTTCCAGAAGAGTACCGCCGGTAAAATCGATGGATGGGCGCAGACCGTAGAAAATAAGAGACAGGAGTCCAGGAATCAAGATGGCAAGGGAGATGCCAAAGTACACCCACTTATATTTCATGAAATTAACGTGCATATACTAAACGTAAAAGCGTGCGAGTAACGGTGATGGATGTAAATAAAGACACTAAAATACCTACGGTCAAAGTGAGAGCAAAACCCCGGACGGAACCGGTGCCAAACCAGAAAAGCAGGCCGGCGGTAATGAGCGAACTGGCATTAGAATCGCGGACAGAGGTCCAGGCTCGATGAAAGCCGAGTTCTACCGCGGCTTTGAGGGGCCGGCCCCAACGTAATTCCTCCTTCATGCGCTCAAAAATAAGAATGTTGGCGTCTACAGCCATGCCTATACTTAAGATTAACCCGGCGATGCCAGCCAGCGTTAAGGTAATGGGGATGAGCTTAATGATAGCTAGGGAAATAAGGATATAGACAATTAAAGCAATGTTGGCTAGTAAGCCTTTGAGGCCGTAATTGACAAGCATAAACAACCAAATAACGACCAGACCCACGGCAGCGGCGAGTAAACTCTTGTGGATAGATTCAACTCCGAGAGTCGCCCCAATGTTTCTCTGCTCAATAATGTGAATAGGGATGGGTAGGGCGCCGGCATTGAGTTGAATGGTAAGCTTTTTGGCTTCGTCGGCGGTGAAATTGCCAGAAATAATAGCCCGGCCGTCGGAAATGACAGACTGGACGGTGGGAGCTGTGACCAGCTGATCGTCCAAAAATATTGCCAGAGGCTTGCCAATGCTTTTGGTAGTAATCTCGGCAAATTTTTTGGTGCCTTCGGGGGAAAATTCGATAGAGACCACCGGTTGGCCAGCCGTCTGACCCCCATTAAATTGAACTTGGGCTAATTGCAAATCGCGACCGGTGAGTCCAGTAGAGACGAAATCGGCAGCACTGCTGGGGGTGGCTACTTGGGTAGATCGGAATTCCAATTGAGCTGTTTGACCGATAAGCGAGGTGGCTTGATTGATGTCTGATATGCCCGCCAGTTCGACTATTAGGCGATAATCCGATCCGGTTTTGGAGGTTTGAATAATGGGCTCAGATACGCCCAGAGAATTAATCCGACGTTCAATGTTGGCACGGGTAGCTTCCACGGCTGCGGCCCTATTAGATTCAGGAAGAGCTGACGTGTCTGCTTGATATGCCAAGTGAACCCCACCGGACAAATCTAAGCCCAACTTGAGAGATAAATCCCGATAAACACGCCGACCTAATAAAGTAATATCGATCCGGGGGCGGTATAAAGACAGATTGCCAATTTGCAAACGGGGGGGAAGATTAACGACGATGGCCAGTAAAATTACGGTTAGGATAATAAGATATGAACGCATATATGTTACTTTTTAACAGAAAGCAGGGGGAGTTGGGAAGGGTTGGAAAAAGTGACTGTCATAACAGCGGTACTTAGATTAGTGGAAACGGAAACAGAGTCTCCGGGCTTGATACCTACATTATGCACGAAATCCGAAGGAATAGTGACGGCCAAACTGTGACCGGCGGTAAGAACTTTTCGAGACATATCAGCCTACCAGATCTTGATCGTCGCCGATAACCATGACCCGGCTATTGGCGAGAATATCGGCCAAGAAAGGATCGTGGCGGGTGCGGCGGAAACGTAATTCTTCCATTGCCATGGGGGTATAGTTGATGGTTTGTTCCCGGCGGGCTTCTTCGGCCCGAACTAGACTAGCCAGTTCTGATTGGTTAATGTCTCCGACTACCAGAAGATCTACCTCGGAGGGTGATTTGCGGGGAAGATGGCGAACAAATCGGCCCGAAAGCATGGCTAACACGACATTTCCCAAACGACTTTTACTTTTAACCAAAGCCGCTCCTAAACCTGTGCTTTTGGCCACTAAACTCAATAAGTCGTGGTAAAAAACATAATCCTGGCGGAACCAATAATACAACCTGTTGCCCCGGGGTTCCTTTTTGACCATGCTTAATGACTCCATACGAGCCAGTTCGCGGCGGACGGCATTGATTTCGTCGCCGGTTTTTCGCACTAAATCGCGGACGTGATACATCTGGGTGGGGTCAGCCAAAAAAGTTTCCAGAAGCTTGACGCGGGTTTTACTAATAAAGAGATCTTTGAGCATCACTACCTGAAAGATACCAGAAATTTTGAGTAATGCAAGTACCCGTTACTTAGGATAGTCAATTGTATTGCCGGAAGGGATGAGCTCGATCCAGATAGGGCCACGGTTAAATTGAATTTCTTTGCCCTTACTATCCATGAATTTGGTGCGGGTAGCGGGAGTAGCTTTGGTCCAAGTACCGGAAGTAACCAGGCCATCTTGGAAAAGAAGCATTTTGCCCGTGCCGGTAACTTCATACAACATGTGGAGATGTTCGTCTACCGGGCCGGTCTCTTTGACAAACTGGATGACCACATTCTTGGCGGCGACGGGTTCGGAAATATTGAGATCAATGGTTTTGACACCACCGTCGATACGCAAATATGAATTAGTAGATGAATCATAGTCCCAGGCCACGTCGTAGTCGGGCTTGTTGCTCCAGAATTGGAATTTGATGGGGGAAATACTCCCCTTTTGGGCAGCGTCTTCTTTAAATTTCCAAGGAACAAACTTGAAATTCCAGCCGTCCCATTTGCGTTTGGCTGCGACTTTATATAACTCATCTGTATAGCAGGCCATGGTGTGCTCGTAGGCCACTTCACGGTCCAGGCGATTGGTAACGCGGTGGCAGGTTTTGAAGTCTAGGCCGAATTGGTCTAGGTCCTTGATTTTATTGCGACGGATAAAACATAGCGCCTTGGCCCGCTCGTCGACCGTAGGGTCGTCGCAATTTCCGGCGCCGCCAACGTGATTATAAAGAGCATCGTACTCGGGAACTAATTTAGTGAAATAGATACGGGCGGATCTAACGGGGGCCAAGGTGATGTTGTCTGCAGCTGCCCCACAGTAAAATACCCCCATGAGGCGAGTGATGCCGCCTTCGGCTACAGCTTCGTAAATAATGTCCGCACTGCCAATGCCGGATAGGGGTCGGGAGTCCAAATGATTTTCAATCATGACAGCTAATGGACGGCGGGTAGACCAGATATCTTTTTCCTGGACAGTAAACATGGCGCCGTTTAATGGACAGGCCTCAGTGCGGGGAAGGGCGGGATCGATGCGGGACTTTTTGGGAGTAGGGCTGGGTGAGCCTACCGGGGAGATGAGGCGAGAACGAGAGTGGAAAGTAGAAAAGAGAAAGTAGGAGAGACCGGTGGTAAGTACAAATAGGGAAATTCCGGCTAGTATGAATAATAGTTTAGTTCTGTTCATGACTTGAGCGCTTGGGCCAAAGCAGCTTTCTCTTCAGTGGAGAGCTCTTGATCAGCGAGGCCCTTGGTCACCTTCTTGGTATAAAAGCGGGCTACCCCGCGTCCATGAAGGCTAGTTATTATTAAACCATCTCCGGAATCGTTTAACAAGGCGATGACGAAACTTTGCTCTCCACCTGTATCTGAAAAGGGATTGAAACGAACCAGACTCCAGTGGCGCAAACCCGATGTGTCTGACGATTTATACTGGAGAATCTGGTAGGCTTTGAAAGTAAAATAAGTGAGGACGGCGGTCCAAGCGGCTAGAAGAAAAAAGATAACAGCTTCCCAGAGAAGTGACATTGAGCATAGTTTATGCTAGCATCGGGAGTAATGTCAAAGGACTTGACAAGATCGGTATTTGTGACTATCCTAGCCTTGGTTCTACAATTTAGCTTCGCCTGGTGGCTAAACGCTAAAAATGGCTGGCAAATTGTGAATACAATTATCAAATGAAAACGATTCGAGAGGGGGTGACTAGTTGATGTCAAGCATGTTTTGTGTAAAATGTCGCGCAAAGAGAGAAGATCCAAATGCGCAAAAGGTGACCATGAAGAATGGTAAACCAGCGATGAAAGGAAAATGTCCAGTTTGCGGCACCGGAATGTATAAAATTGGTGCAGCGTAAACCCTCTCCAAAGCCCTGCTTTACCTTGTTGTAGCGGCAGGGTTTTTGGTGTGTGATATACAAGGGTTAGGCTTGTTTTAGGATTTTAAGTTCGATGTTGGTCGCGCCAAATTCGCCTTCGTACGTTCGAGACAGCTTCCAAGTCTCGGGGTTTGCTTTAACTTGGGCAAAATAATCCGGGATGTTAAAGTCGTTATCAAAATAAATTCGTTCGACAAACTTATCCTCTCTTTCCATTTTATACAACTCGTGCTGAATGGCTCCAAATCCTCCTAGCCCCGGGCCGCCCACCTCCTTGAACCACTTAGTGAAGGCTGGCTGCTTATCGGCCGGAATGGTCATCGTCCACTGCAAGACCTGCATCAATTACAGTATACTGCTTAGATGAGTTTTTTGAAGATTTCGTAAGTGGCGCGGATATCGGAGTCGGGTTTGTGGCGATCGACGGAAATGCCCAAATGCCGGGCAGTATTGGCCAGATTAAGACGTTCCAGCTCTGAAGATTTGTAGAATTTGGCGTAGGCCAGACTCCAGACTTCGAGCATTTTGTCGTCGAAAAAATACGGGAGGCGTTCAGCTTCCAGGGCGTGGACAAGAAAATTCCACTCATTCTGCACCGACCAGCCGGCCAAGATACAATCCGGAGCAAATGTGGATAATTCCTCGAGAGCTTGACGCAGGGGAATGGCGTCTTGCCAAAGTTTGGGATTATAACCCGTAATTTCCAGAGCTTGTGAGTCGGCGGTCTCTATATGCGTGGGCAGAACCTTGGCGTAAAACGAATTAATAATGTCGAATTTGGGCGGTCGTGTAATTAAGGCAGCGATTTCAATTATTTCATGATGGGCTACATCCAAACCGGTCATTTCTAAATCTATGAATAATACCGGACGGTCTTTAAATCCGGGGGTTTTGGCAAAACGGGGCATTAGCGCAGATACGGAAGTACGGCTGTAAGGCCGGTAATGATGAAATAGAAAGCGATCAAATAGTTTAGAAGTTTGGGGAACATGAGCACCAGGAGACCAAAGATGAGCGAGAGGAGCCCCTGAAAAGCGGCACGGTCGGTAAACATAAGGATATTATAAGTATTATAAGTGCCTGGAGGCTTGTAAGCCAGATTCTGTTTTGAGACGACAATCTATCTAATGCCCTCAAGCTTTCGAGTATTGGGAGTAGCGGCCCACTCGGGTCGGAGGTTGCAGCGGAGAGGATTGCCCGTTTCACATCACTCGTCTCTGTTGCTCTGACTGGCAGTTGCCTGCCCCCGCTTACGCGGGGCATCCTGCTACTTGCTGTCTGGACTTTCCTCACCCCTTCGCCCTTACGGGCTACGGAGGCGTAGCCGTCCATCCTCCAGGCAAGGGTTAATTATACACTACTTAAAATACTCTAGGCTTATGATGTGAGCGACGATGATCGTAGGAATGGCCAGAATCGCACCGGCCGGACCGGCTAAACGGAAGCCAATCATGAGCCCCAAAATGCTTATCAGGGGGTTGACGCCCACGGCTTTTTGCATGATTTTGGGAACGAGAAGATTGTTTTCGGCCAGCTGGACTAAAAAGTAGAGCGAGGCGGTGGCTAATGCGGTTAAGGGGTGAATGGTGAGAGCAACCAGAACGGCCGGAACGGCGGAAATAGTGGGGCCAATGTTGGGGACAATTTCCAGAATACCGGCCAGAATGGCTAGAGGCAAAGCGATGTCTACTCCCAATATCAGAAGGCCAATATAGGTGAGGGTGCCTACAGCCAACATGAGGACTAATTCTCCTCTGACCCAGCTACCTAATCTGCGCTCGATTTCATTGACAGTTTTGGAAATTTGGACAGATTTATCCCCTCCCCAAATCGAAGAAAGATATTTGTTTAAGTGTTTGCGCTCGAGCAAGAGATAGAAAGTCATAACTAAGGTCGTAAGGACAGCCAGAAGGTTGCCAAAGAGGCCCACGGTAAATTTGAGAAGATTTTCAGGTAAAGTGCCTATTTGGGACAGCAATTGCTGAGTAATGGCTTGCTGATTGGCGTTAAACAGCTCGACTTGAGAGATGGCGGAAGGAATAAGGTGGATAAGCCGGCTGGTTTGATCTATCAGGGCGGGAACGATGCCTGCCACAATAAGGCCGACGGCTGTCCAGACAAAAATATAAACAATGAGAATGGCCAGACCCCGGGGCAGACGCAGTTTTTCCATCCAGTCCACTGCGGGATTAAAAGCAGACATCAAGATGAGAGAGACGAAGAGCATGAGGATAATCTCCCGGACTTGAAACACTACCCACAACAAAGCCAGGAAGAGAACAGTAAAAATGATGGTGCGGTGGGAGATTTCGATCTTCTTGGGCATATTAGGTGTTATTATACCAGTTTTGCACCAGACCTATAGCTTTTTTGGTCCAGTGGGGCGCAGTGATGTCAAACCAAGCAACATGGGGTTGCATTTTAAACCACGTGAGCTGGTGGCGAACAATGGCGTGCTCGCTTTTGCCCCAACTGGCGGAGTTGGCAGCCAGACGAGGGTCTTCGGCTGCGGCACCAGCGGCAATGCGGTCGGCCACACGTTGATCGACTAGTTTGTATAAAATATCCCGGAATGCGGTAAGGCCGATCTGGAGTATATTAAGGTTAGTCCTTTCCGGGAAAGGACTAACCTTTTTAGAGAGGGAGATCTCAATGGCGCGGATGAGACGACGGGGGTTTTTGCGGTCGGAGGAATTGAGGGAAGCCGCACGAGCTGAGTCTATCCGGTTTAAATAATTGAAGAGATACTTTACCGATTTATCTGCCAGTTCATTTCGTAAAAGTAGGTTGGGGGGAACGGAAATTTGGGCCAATGATTGGGTGAGGGATTTGAGATATAAACCAGTGCCTCCAATAAGGATGGGGAGTTTGTGGCGACGAGTTATATCAGCGATGACTAGGTCTGCGCATTCTTTCCAAAAAGCGATATTAAATGGTTCATTTGAAGAAACTATGTCATACAACCAGATTTTTATCCCGTCAACTTCGTAGAATTTGAGATACCGGTCTCGCCACTTGAGCTTTGAGTTTTGAGCCTTGAGTTTTGGGGGCAGGTCCTTACCGTATACCAGATTTTTGCCAACGTATACTTGGCGGGAATCAGCGGATACAACTTCGCCGTTAAACTTCTGCGCCAGCTCGATACCAAACTTGGTCTTGCCCGTAGCCGTCGGCCCACAAATAATCAGGACCTTGCCCGCCATTGGTATAATTGTACCCTATGGACCGCTTTGAAATCTATCAAGCTGAGGCTCAAAGAGTCAGTGGGAAAAGGAAAAATCAGATTGTGGCTTTGGTAAAAGCCCGAACAGAAGGATCGATAGATCCGAAGTCAATTAAAACTACGCCCATCGAGGTGCTGGCAGATAGGATGCGATGGTGGAGGATATGGGAGGTGACGGCTCAAAGTTTGGCTAGTGGCGAATGGAGTGGAAAGACGGCTGCTGAGTTTTTGTTTGAGGCCAGAGATGTTTTGAAAGTCTACTATTACCACCCCGAGGCCTGGAAAGTGGCAAGGGTACTAAAAAATGATGCGGAGGGACATGAATACCAAATGGCTGCGGAAATGTGTAGAGATGAGGGGAAGTATTGGCTGAAGGTGGCCGGATTATTAGGAAACCCGGTTTTGGTTCAGAGAGCTATTGAATCATTTAAAGAAGCAATTGGCTTAGCAGAGACAGGGACTTCGGCTCAGGCTTTGGCAACCCTGGAAAAAGAGTTGGCTGTAAGAATATCAGGAGGAAAAGCTGAAATAAACAAAGTAAGAGAAGCGTATAAAACAGTTGCGGAACTGGCTCCCAGGGCTGGCGGTTGGGACAGAGCGGCTGCGGCAGCCTGGATTTATATGAAAGAGGCAATTTGGGTAGGTTCGGCAAGAGATATCCAGATGGGACTGAATGGTTTGCGAACGGCCTGCAATAGGCTAAATAAAAGCTGGCTAGAGTATCCGAACAAAGAACTGCTGCAAAGCTTGATGAATGTAAGCAGAAGAGCTACCGCCGGAAAGCCAGATACCAAGCAGTTTGAATTACAGCCATAAACATAGTGGTTGCTGCGGAAATTTTGGCCAGGAGATCTTTGGCATCAAGGGCGCGGGTTTTGAGATCATGAATGGTTGCGCGTGTGGCAACTTTTTGGGCCCAGAGCTTGGCCCGTTTCTTGTCTCCTGCGGCTAGGTACCACTCCGCCAGGCCCATTTCAGCCGTGCTGGCCCAGATGTGCAAACGTAAAGACGAATCTTTCTTGAGAATTTTCTCCATGATGGATAAGGATTTGTCCAGATCTTTTTTGGCTCCGGCAAAATCACCTAGTTTAGTTTTGATTCGACCTAAGTGGGCCAGAAGAAATGCTCCTTGGGGAACATCCTTGATATTTCGGCAAAGAGCCAGGCCTTCCTCGATATATTTCTTGGCTCGGGGCAAGTCACCTTTTTCGGCATACATACTACCAATTTTCAGACGGACTGAAGGCTGGCCATCACCTACGCCAATTTTAACCGCCTGCTGATATGACCACAAAGCCAAGTCTAAGAAAACACCGCTTTTCCAATGGTGTTTGCGGATTAGTTCCCAAGAAATCCCCAAATGGCCAAAGGATCCGGCTAGTTCTTCTCGGTTTCCAACTAGCGTAGACCACAATGCCGAAAAAAGAAAAGCAGGAACGGACAGCCAGATAGTTTTGGGATTCTCCCGCAATTTTTCCCCCAGAGATAAAAGTTTAAATTGCTCGCGGATATTCTTGGACATGTCAACTGAGGAGCTCAATTATTTTGGGAGCTAAATATTGAGAAATAAAAACCCTTCCTTCAAAACTTAAGTGGACATAGTCAACATTGCTTTCATAGGCAAGGTTCCCGGTGCCTTCTGGAGTAAGAGACTTGGAGAAAACATCTAGAAACGGCAATGACGATTTATTAGCAAACTTAAGAAATGTCTTGAAATACTTCATAATCAATTCGTACTCTTGAGCTCGTCTTTCCTCTGGCCAATTTAGGTTGATCACTCCACTTGCGTACCGATTTCTGTTAGGCGCAATTGTGGCATACAAAAGTATTTTGGTCGAAGTTTTCGTCTGCAGAATTTTAATTATTTGTCTGTGACAATCTAAATACCTCTCCAGGTCATCAACAGAGTCCGTCAAATGATTATATGCAAAAGATTCTAATACTACGAGGTCGGCGTGCTCATCTATTACTGCAGGTAATTTCCTGCCGCGCGCTGCATAATCGTAGGGTTGCGTAACTCTTTGTAGGCCCAGGACCACATTTGTTGTTCCAACCCCGTGATTTTTTAGTTCAATATCAAGCGACGGGGAGAGCTTTGTAAGCTCGTGTCTTAATTCGGGAAAACCAGAACCCATAAAATCATAGGTGTCGATCAGGGAATCTCCCAAAAGTACTACCTTTTTGGACATAGTTGGATTTTACACTAGCTGCTGGCGGAAGAGTAACAGGTAACGGCATAGCGCCAATAACGCAAGCTTAAAAAGAAACAAAAGGCCGAAATTAGGAATGAGAAGATAACAATTCCCGGAGAAGCCAGACCCATTAAGGCTTTGGCGGGAATAGTCATCATCACACCTATTGGAACAACGGTAGTTAAGACTACGTTGATGGGATATTTATACACATCGATGGGGATTCTGCCCATAGAGGTGAGATCACGGAAAATCATGACGGCATGATCTACTTCAATGGTGGTTATTCCTAAGCCTAAAACAAAGATGTGAAAAGCCGCTGACAAAAGAAGCGAGTTGGCCAGAAGGAAGATAAATAAGAGACTTTGAACCGGCCCCGCTGAAATCTGAGGAATAAACCAAATAGTCAGACCGACTAAGGGAACCAGAACGGCAAAATCCATAATATCTATGCCGCCAAAAAGCGAGCGTAATAAAGGATTAAGGGGCTTAATAAAATACCAATCCAGGTCTCCCGTGACGACTTTGGAGCGAAAGCGGTAAACATCTCTGAATAAGAATTGAGCGGCGGTATCAATGACGTTAAAGACAAGAAAGAAAAAGATGGTTTGAATGACAGTGTAGCCGGAGAGAGTCTGGGTCCGGGAAACAAGCAAATACAGGAAATAGGAGAAGGTGAGAATGCGCAGGATTTTACCGGTGGTAAACATGACTGCGCCGTAGCGAGTGTAGAGAGCGCTGGAGACTGCATTGGCGCTAATGAGCCAAAATATTTTTATGTGACGGTAGATGTCAGCGGCCAATTGCTTCATATTGACGAAGGCCCTTGCGCCAAGTGTAGCGCTGTAACAGGTAAGCCAGCCAAGTCCAGACTAAAACTACTCCCAGACCCTGAAGTACTTGGAAGTAGGAAAGTTGACCCAGATAAATCTTGATGGGAAAGAAAAGAATGTAGGGGAAAGGGGTAAACGCAAGAATCTTAACCATGATGGGGGGAAGAATGTCTACAGGAAAAAGACCCCCAGCCAAGAAATCAAGAATAATACCGAACATGAAGCGGGGTGCCCACCAGTCTTCAACCAGCCAAAAAGCGGTGTAGCTGATAGCCATATTGATGAAAAAGTACAGCATAAGGGCAAGCAATAAAGAGGCGATGAACGAAAGAACATAAAACGGCTGAGTCTGCCAAATTAAAGGAGGGTGAAAAAGTAAAATAAAACCGGTGATTTCAATAGAGGAAAAGAAAATATTAATGAATTTGTCACTCAAGTCTCGACTGAAGACATAGCGTAAATAGCTCATGGGTTTGAGGAGAATATTCGTAATGTTTCCGGTGACAATTTCAGCCCCAACGCCTTCACTTAATCTGGCTGCGAGAATATAGGAGCGAATGAGGGACACGCCCAGAATATATGTGAGCATTTGGGCTTGGGTGTAACCAAAAACAACTGTCTGACCAGAGAACGCCGTTGACCAGAGAAAGAACAAGATGGCAAGTTGAATTACTGCCCGAAACCGCCAGAGAATAAAATTTAATCTGTAGGTAAAATATTCTTGAAAAGTGGCTTTGGCTAATCCCCAATATTTTCTCACGCTAGATCGCGACCGGTGAAGACTTCACGAATAATATCTTCTATTTGAGGTTCCTCAATATTCAGGTCGGCCACGGGGAAGTTTTGCAGAAGCTCTGCGGCGGCCAGAGAAGCGGAGGCGCGCTTGACGGAAATGACGGCTTTGGGGAAATCAAACTCTTTGACGACCCCGATGTCTTTGAGGTCTTTGGGATCCACTGGTTTACTGAAGATGGCGGTAATAAGCTTGTGATTGGCAAACTTCTTGATAATTTCATCCAGAGCTCCGTCAAACAGGATCTTGCCTTTGTCAATAATAATAACTCTTTTGCACAGCTCCTTGACGTCGTCCATATAGTGAGAAGTAAGAATAATGGTGGCGTTAAAGCGCTTGTTGTATTCTTTGATAAAATCACGCATCTTTTTCTGCATGACTACGTCCAGGCCGATGGTGGGTTCGTCCAAGAAAAGGATCTTAGGTGAATGGATGAGGGCGGCAATGAGTTCCATCTTCATTCTTTGCCCGAGGGACAGCTTGCGAACCTGGACCTTGAGTACGTCAGCAACTTCAAGCAGCTCTACTAATTCATCTAGGGTCTTTTTGTATTGGTCGTTGGGTACTTCGTAGATTTCCTTGTTCAGAATGAATGACTCGATGGCCGGGAGGTCCCACCACAGCTGATTCTTTTGACCCATGACCAGGGAAAATTGTTTTTGGAAAGCGGGTTTTCTGTCCCAGGGGGTGTAACCCAAGACGGTCACCTCTCCGGAAGTAGGATATAGCAGACCTGACAAAACTTTGAGAGTCGTTGTCTTGCCGGCGCCATTGGGGCCAATAAATCCTACTAGCTCACCCTCGTCGATGGTAAAGTTGACTCCATCCACAGCTTTGACGTCGTAATATTTGCGGTGAAAGAGAGACTTGATCGAGCCAGCTAACCCCGGCTCTTTTTGGTGCACCTTGTAGTATTTCTTGAGTTTGGTAACAGAGATGATGCTAGCCATGAAACCAGTATACTGCAAATTTGACAATTGTGCTAAACTAGCATTAGCCCATTGGCGCCGGGTGGGAAACTTATGAAAGCATATGGCATTGACTTCGGGACAACTAATTCCCTGGTGTCCTTGTGGGACAACGAGGGGGTGCGGGTATTGCCTATGGAAAAAAACAGTCAAAATATTATCCGCTCAGTAATGTACTACCATCCAGATAAGGGATTTGAAGTGGGTAAGAGGGCGATTGAATTGTATTTGGATGATGTGGCAAAAGGAGAACCATTGCGGTTAGTTGAGAAATTTACCGGAAAATATGTGCGGATTCCTAAACCATTGACCATGGGTGGTTTTGCGGGGATGGTAGACGTACCACAAGTAATTTTAGTAGAAGAAGGGAATAGAGGTAGGTTGTTACAAGGATTAAAATCTGTGCTGACTGCACGTTTTGAAGGGACGGAGTTATTTGGAAATAAATATTCCTTGGAAGACTTGCTTACAGTGATGATGACAGAAATTAAGAAAAGGGCCGACGAAATGACCGGGGAAGAAGTAGACTCGGTGGTGTTAGGCAGGCCAGTGAAATATGTGGGGGCAAACAATGAAGAGCTAGCTTTAAAAAGAATGAGAGAGGTGGCTAGGAGGGCTGGTTTTAGAAATGTCGAGTTTGAAATGGAGCCGGTGGGAGCAGCGTTGTCATATGGCGTGGGAAGGCAAGAACGGGAGAAGGTGGCTATATTTGACTTTGGGGGAGGAACTTTAGACGTATCGGTGATGGATTTTCCTTCCGGTAGGGTGTTGGGGGTGTCTGGAGCACCGATCGGGGGAGATCTCATTGACAGTAAAATATTTGAGCAGAAACTTATGAAGTATTTTGGGGGAGAGGTAAGGTTTGGAAAACAAGGTTTGCCAATACCAACATATATTGCAGGGTCGCTAAAAAACTGGTATTCAATTTCTTTGCTAAAAACAAAGGCGTTTTTGGATTCTGTAGAGAGTCTGATGGCGGAGGCTGATGATAAAAACGCTATCCAGGCCTTGAAAGACTTAGTTGTATATAACCTGGGATTTATGTTACATGAGGAAATAGACAGAGTTAAGATCAGTCTTTCCAGTGTGGAAGCAGAAAATCTGGTCTTTGATCAAAAATCAATTCACATTAATGAACATATTACTAGAGGTGAATTTGAAGATTTGGTGTCTGATTTGCTGCAGCTAGTAGACCAGTGTGTAAATGCAGGATTAAAAAACGCCGGAGTGAAACCACAACAGATTGATAGGTTGGTAATCACAGGTGGATCATCGCTTATTCCGGCCGTAAGAAACCATCTAGCGTTGAAATTTGGGGCAGAAAAAATAATTAGCGAGGATGTGTTTGAAAGTGTAGTAAAGGGATTGGGAATAAAGGCTGGGCAAATTTACGGTTAGCCTATGAACTGGCGGAGGAGTAGTGATGAGGGTAAAAATGATTCAAGCAATTTAGTACAATGAATCAAGTGTCTACGATGAAACTTGTTAAGGTCAATAATCTATCTAGAGATGGTCGTTCAAGGTACTCGGCTACATGCCTACTTTCTAAAGAACTTAACCTAGAAGTCCTTCCTGTCACCGATGAAGGAAAGATACATTTTACTTCTCCCACTTTTGCTGAAATTGTGGACGTTTTAACAAGAAAATTTAAGATTGAAGAAATGCTCGATTTATTCTGTGGAAGCGGTGCACTATCGAAAATAGCTCTTCTTAACGGGGTTACCAAAATCAAAAGCGTTGATGTCTTTACGGGAGCGACCGAAATTAACTTGCGCGGATATGCAAATAAGGTCGAGGTCGTTCAGGAAAATGTCTTTGAAATAAACTTTAACGGACACTATGATCTCGTAACGGTAGACAGTCCAACTATTTTAATTGAGAATGTAGTCCAAGGGTTAATACCTAAAATTAAATCCGACTTACTTGTTTTGTATTACGGAGGTAAGGGAAATATCGAAATTGACGAAAGAGTAGAAAATCAACTCAATCATTTATTTAAGGAGGTTTTCTTTATTCATTACCAACCGAAGCATGCCTGTTGTGTATCTAATAAGATCGGAGCGGAGTATATAAATTACTTGCGAAAGATTTTTTGAAGAAAGTAAAGAGATATTGAAATTTCTGTCAACTAATTAGGAAGGTTTTTACGAGCTGGCGGAGGAGTAGTGACGAAGAGAGGACATGAAGACCCAACGACTGAACCAGAGTAATACCAGGGCACTAACAAAGGAGCCTATTATCCATTGTGGCTCGTATCTACCAAATAAAACTTCGGCAGGGACAGAGGAAATAACCGCGATCGGAATTAAGAGAATGGACGCTAATACGGAAACGCTTTTAATTGCTTTGGCGGGATATTTGCCTATGTTTACGACAGACCAATAAAAATTAGCTACAGTATCAACTTTAATAAATTTCAAGGCCAATGACTGAATTAGAGTAAGCACAGAAAATAAAATGACCAATGAACTAATTAACAACAAAGTGTAACCAATTATGTTTAAGGCCAGATGTGGTGGGTTAAGCTTAAAGGTGGCATAAGCGATAAGAACCAGCGAATTGGGAACAACTATCAGATCTTCCGTATCTATCCAATGGAAGGCTGACTGAAAGTGGATGTCTAATGGCTTTGTTAATTTTGCGTCTAGATCTCCTTTTTGTATGTCCTTGCCAAAGTTATACATGAAAGGGAAAAACGTTAACGATCCCAGTCCGGTAATAAGCGTCCCCGTGCCAAGGACCAATAGGGTTTGGTATTCACTCCAGCCGTTAATGTTAACGGTCCCTTGAAAAACTATCTTGAAAAATAAAATCATCGTCAAAAGCCAGACCGAATGGATAATCGCCCAGGTCCAGAAATTTTCACGGTAAGCCATCTCGCTCATGAGGCTTAATTTAAATAACCGTAAATAATATTGCAGATATCTTTTCATAATCTACTTCCCTTCGGCATCAAAATGGGCCAGCCCCTTAGACCAAATAATTTTGTATAGAATGGCAAAGGCAGCAACCCATACTAGCTGTAGAAACAGACCTTTGTATATATCTAATTGAGTTGCCCTTCCAATAATAATTTGGACGGGAAAGTAGGCCAAGTAGCGAAAGGGAAGAAAGAGAGAAACTGAGGCAAACACCCGAGGCAGAAGATCGATGGGTATCAGATCTCCAGAAAATAAACCTCCCAAATTCCAAAACAAGGATCCAAAGCCGTGAACTCTTTTGAACCAAAACCCCAACGAACCGATAATCATTGAGATATAAAATTTCCCAAAGAAGGCCATGATTATAGATATGATAATTGGGATGAGATTGTAAGAATTGAATTGGTATTTAAAACCTACCGAAATTAGTCCTATAAATATAAGAAGTATTATGACCACTCTTACAAGTTTTATGGAAATGTTTTGGGAGAGTTCCTTTATTTGGAAATTGTAAGGTTTGACAAGCTCCATGCCCAAGTCACCGCTGTTTATAATGTTTGCTATGCGGGAAAAGTCAAAGCCGGCTATTTCTCCTACCAGGGTCATGAAGAGATAGTAAAGGCCGATGGAAATGGGGGTGTAACCACTGTTTGTAAATCCTGACCCCAAAACAGCTACCCAGAAAAAGTAGATAATAACCGTGGAAAGAGTAGTCCCAAAAACTTCCCACGCAAAATTCATCCTATATTCGATCAGATTTTGAAATGATAACCACGCAAACTGCAAGTATTTCTTCATCCATCAATTTTACTACGAGCTGGTGGGGGAGTAGTGGTGGAGAGAGTAGTTTTGCAGGAGAGTGCTGTACATGAGAGCGGTGTCACTATCCAAAATAGCTGTGGGAACGCCCTTAAGAATTTTTTGAATGTACGGCTGGGTTGAATTAAGGTCAATCTCGTCTACTCTTTTTTTGGCTTCAGCTGAAAATCTATCAGCTGCTTGTATCGAACCACGATGACGCAGAAGGGCCACCCGTTTAAGATCGCTGGCCAAAGATTCGATGGCGATTTTATTTTTGTTCATATATATCTCTGAAAAAATACTTTGTTAACTCTTCAAATATCTGTCTTGTTTGAGGATCCTGGATTTCGTTACTAGTATTGCCTTGGGTAGGACGGATGTTAATCATGGAGTTCCCATCAATGGTCAGAGTTTCTAAATCGATTCCGCCTCCCCAAAGGTCATTTTGACTTGATCCACGACCCAAAAGTATTTTCTCGGATTCGAAATGGCGGTCGCACCCGGCTGAACAAATTTTATTTTTTACATCTATGACAGTCTTTATATACACATCGAATTGTTCTTGAAGTTTTTTAATTTCATCTTTGGTAAACGGCTCTGACTTGGTGATAATCATATTTGTATTTTACTACGAGCTGGCGGAGGAGTAGTGACGGAGGGCAAAATTCCAGAATTTCTGGGAGAGATAGTAGAAAACTACAGCCACTGCTACTGGGATTAATGCGGCCACGGGGCTGATCTGACCGAGAAGAATTTGCGTCGGTAAAGTAGCGATAAAAAGCGTAGGGATGAGGTAGACAAAAATAAGTTTGGTGGCGCCGGAAAACATTTGAGACGGAAAAGTGGCAATGTCCATGGCATTCATAAATAAATGATCAAAATTGAAAATGCCAATGAACCAAAAATTGGTGGTAGTCAATAAAAAGAAAAGGCTGTAGATAATAACCAAACCGGAGACAAAGGCGACCGCAAAGGCCACAATGGATAATGGAGAAATAGAAAACGAGTTGCGGGCCAAATACAAACACAGTGCCACAATCAAAGTTACAACCCGCACATATGAATCGAACTCCTGTTTGTGAACGCTTAAGACAAAACTGGCATCGACAGGCTTAGTGAGTATGAAGTCCAGCTCCCCTTTGCGGATCTTGTGAGACAGATCGCGAAGGCTGGGAATGACAAAGAACCAGATAATCCCCACAAAGATATTTTGGATAATAACCAAAACGGTGGCCTGGGTTTTATCCCAACCAGCAATAGAATTGACGTTGGCGTAAATCAGATTGATCATGAGAATAAAAGAGGCCGACCAAAAAACATTGATGACAGACCAGATAAGAAGGTTGAAACGGAATTCCATTTCCCCCATCCAATTAACACGGACAAACTGCAAAAATAATTGGAGATTTCTTTTCATGTAATTAATTGCCAAAGGAAGTGTAGGCCTGGTTACCTTTGATCCACATAAGGCGAGCCAGTAAGACAAAAATAACAATCCAGACCGCTTGAATAATAAAGGCCGACGGCAATTGAGAAGCAGGAACTTTACCCAAGTAAATCTCCAGGGGGAAAGAAAACATATAGCGAAAGGGTAAAGCAAAAGTGATGACGCGCATGAAATGGGGTAAAAAGGAGATAGGGAGGGCCTGACCTCCGAGAAACATGCGAGCGGCCCAGAATAAACTATCTACGGCGTCAATTTTGGTAAACCAAAAGGCCAGATAACCCATGCACAGACTTAGAGAAAAGATAAGAAAAATGGAAAGAATAACAGAGGCCAATGAAAGAACGATATTGAGAAGGCTGTATGGAAAAATGAAATAGTTGCGAGCAACTAAAACCAGAGCAATGACACTGATCACGCCGAAAAAGAAGGTGACGAAATGCCAACCAGATTCGACGGAGAAAATACGCCAATAATTGGAAATAGGTTTAGTGAGCGCCGAGCCAACGATTGAGCCATCAGCGATTTCGTCTTTGATCCAATAATAAGGATACCAATTAGTTAGCCATTCCACTAACAGCCCGAGAATATAATAGGTGACCAATTCGGCTCGGGTGAAACCGGCAATTTGATTGCCGGCGGATGCGGATAGCCAGAGAGTGGAAAAAGTAACTATGGGGAACAGGTTGCCAACGAGCCAAACGATTATGGGGCCACGATAAGCAAAAGTATTACCGATACTAATTTTGAAATAGGACAAGTACTTACGCATGAAGTAATTATACCCTGACTTTTGACCGTTTTTGATGTAGTTAGACAGGGTTTTGGGGCAAAAACTACTTCACAGCCTTTTTTAAAGTCTTACCGGGAGTGAAACGGGCGGCCCGATGGCCTTTGACCACTTTGCGCTCGTGCGTGCCTGGCACAATAACTGGTTTATCCTTAACACTCACCACCTTGAAAGTGCCAAAGCCTGATAAAACGACTTTTTCGCCTTTAGATAGGGCTTTTTTGACCTCTTCTAAAAAGGTTTCTACAGCCTCACGGGCAGCCTTCTTGGTCAGATGCGCCTTCTTGGCCAGAAGATCGAACATTTGTTGTTTCGTCACTTAGTAATCACCTCCTTGTTTTCCCATGTTATAGCCCAAATATAATACCTATGCGGGGGATGTCAAGGGGAGAATTACTTAGCTTTGGTGATATCGGTAGCGCGGACCTCGCGAACTGCGGTGATTTTGATCTG
>Ga0209518_1000152_pt1 | contig 92713 bp, 97 predicted proteins | sample RifGroB1_FD_183993 | JGI IMG/M metagenome (GOLD analysis project Ga0209518, IMG submission 183993) | Groundwater microbial communities from Rifle, Colorado, USA - Groundwater B1 (SPAdes) (version 2) | ecosystem: Environmental > Aquatic > Deep subsurface > Groundwater | place: Rifle, Colorado... | reverse complement strand
TACCACGAACGGCTTATCTTGAGCGAAGCCGAAAGGTCTTCTGTCCTCCACCATAAGATTAGACCTTTCCGGCAATTCTTAACTGCATCAAAATTTCTTCGGGGAGCTCCGCCGTCGGATCTTTGACGTACTTACGGTACTCAGCCAAAATTTCTTCATAAGACAGCGCAACCAATCTAGCCTCGGAAATTACCGACGAACAAGATTGGTCCTCAATTGGTCCACTTCCCCCAACATATTCTTTATGAAATTTATCCTTAAATTTTTCAGACATCAATCCAAGTTAGAGCAAAATTCCGTCCCTGTCCACCCCCAAATAATTGTCTATTTGAATAGTAAACTACCAAGCATAAATAGTACCGACAAAGCCATAAACACAAAAGTAATCCACGCAATCAGCTTGTATCTTTTTTGAGTCTTGAAATCACCCACTACTCGATTGTCATCGGCTAGTTTGATAATAATGAAGATCAAAGGCACGGCAATTACTCCATTTACCACCGCCGCTACATAAAGTGCTTGCATCGTATTGACCCCAACCATGTTCATCCCTGCTCCGACCAAAGTTGCAAGCGCGATAACGATATAAAAACCTCTAGCTTGATGAAATTTTTTTGATAAACCTTCCGGTATTCCCAATCCGTCGGCTACTGCGTAGGCAAGCGATCCTGCCAATACCGGAATGGACTGCAAACCGATCCCAATCATACCGAAAGCAAATAATAAGTAGGCAAAATCTCCAGCCAAAGGTTTTAGAGCCAGGGCCGCTTCTTGCGGAGTCGAGATATTAAAAACACCATTCTTATGCAAAGTTGCCGCCGTCGTTAACACGATAAAAAATGTCATCAAATTTGAAAAGAGCATTCCTATCTTCGTATCCCACCTCATTCTCTTAACATCGCTTGGCCAAACCTTAGTTTTCTGTCCAAAATCTGAGATCTGGGACCTGACATCTGTAATCTTCTCTTCCACTTCTTCCGACGTCTGCCAAAAAAAGAGATAGGGCGAAATAGTTGTACCCATAAAGCCCACCATTGTCATGAGATAGCCAAGATTAAAATCAATGTGTGGCACTAAGATCATAAACGCGATCTCTCCCCAATTCTGCTTCACCATAAAAGCCGTAATCACATACACGAGAAGAGACAATCCCAGCCATTTCAGCACTCTGGCGTATTTTTTATACGTCACCGCTATCTCCATCCAAACAATCAAAACTGCCGTTACTATTAACCAAAAATGAAATGGTAATCCAAACAACATCTGTAGTGAAGCCGCAATGATCCCCAGATCGGCACCAATATTAATCACGTTAGCCACTGCCAACAGAGATACCGCAAACCACATGAGCTTTACCGAATAGAACTTTTTAATCACCGCCGCCAGACCACTCCCCGTCACTAGCCCGATTCGTCCGCACATCTCCTGAATCGAAATCATGGCCGGTAAGAGAAACAAGCTCATCCAGCTCATTTTGTACCCATATTGAGCTCCGGCAATCGAATACGTGGCTACCCCACTCGGGTCATCGTCAGCCGCCCCGGTGATAAAACCCGGTCCAACTCTTTTCAACATTTGCCGTAACTTATGACTCCACCTAGTAAAAACAACCATACTTCATCTTACCCTTCCAAATCCCAAAACCCAAGCCGATCCCAACAATCTTGTCTTGGCCTGCCATCCAAACTACCCCGCCCATTAGAGTGTTTGTATATTATTGACTTTTTGATAACAATCTGTTACTATATAGGCCATAACCGCACATTTCAAGAAACGGAGAAACCCATGCAACTTGCACAGGATAATATGCACGTTATTCGCGTTAAACCACAAGGGTCCTGTACTATCACAGGACTAAAACTCGGAAAGAACATGTCCAATCAACAGATCCTCCATGCAGTACCCTTTGACGGTCGAGAAATCCACCTTACCGTCGGAGTTGGAGGCACGCACAAATCACGATTCAGTACCAGTAGGGAGAATCAGAAATTTCCATACACATTGCGGCCATCAGGCAAAGGGGACTACCTGATGAGCAATCATGAGAATCAAAAAGAGGTCACAATCGATGAGGGGCAACAGATCGAGTTCCGCTGGACCAGCGACTGTGGCCACGCCGGTAAGGATGTAAACGTCAAAGTAAACATCTTCTGCTTCCCCAGCAAGGGCGAAGTACACCTCGTTTACACCGTCACGTCGTCAAAGAAATAGCCTCACCACCGGCCCCGTCCACACGACAGGGCCTTTTTTATGCTAAATGAACGCATTTTCATCGTCCTGCTTGACAACGGTCTGCATTTTCGATATCATATAGGATATCTTAAATCCCGGAACGTTTACAAAGGAGAATCATGTCTCAAAAATCTTTTGTCTTTGCGTCAGGCATTTCAATGCCCATCTCTTCGGCAGGTCCTGCCTACTTCAATGTCAGTGGCATCCCGATCAACGGGAAACCCCTAGCCAATACATTGAACCTTCTCGATGCACCTCAAGACGGTGTTTCGATCCAACTTCAGTTTGGAAAAGATGGACAATCCCGAACCGGTTTGTGCATCTCGCGCAGACCACAATCTACCCAAAACATCACGATTGAATGCACCCGCGGCCGTCATCATTTAAACAATGGCCTATCCTGCTCATGGCTAGTGGAGGGTGAATTTACGATCAGTTACCGCACCGACGGCGGAGATTCAAGCCGTGACGTGGATGTGGTCATCACCGTCAGACCCAACCACGCGAAGGAATCGGCCGAGATCAGCTACACCGCCACACCCATTTCCTCAAAGTCATATTCCTCAAAGTCATAGCCTCGGCGGCCCCGTCCAAACACGGGGTCGCGCAACATCCCGCTAGAAGGCGGGATGTTTTTATGCAAAAAAAGCCCCCTATCTTTGAGACAAGGGGCGGCGAGTTTACAGCGATCTAGGCTTCCTTCAAATTGATTATCATCGGACCTCCACTACGGTCCGGTTGAATCATCTCCCCATTTACCCTCAGCCGGTGACTGGACAAGGTTCGAAAAGTCGTTCCATTCAGTTTCAGATCCCCAGCCTTAAACGAACACAAAAACGCACTTCCGGCCTGTTCCAAATCTTCGTAGGCCTGTACCAGGGCCAATTCAAATGTGTCGTAGGCGGGTTCAGCCCCCATACGCACAAATGCTCCCTCGACCGGTGCAAAAACTTGCCATACCACAGTATCGGGATCGGGATAACTCATTTTAATCTCCTTTGAACAACGTCGTTATAAAAGAACACCCCATATTATACACCAAAACTCAAAACGGTATATTCAAATCACTCCTCAATCTCAACCTCATTGCCGTCTTCGCCTGACACCTCTGAACCGGTATCACTCTCAGTATTCGCAACCGTTTGTGGCTTCTTCCAGCTCGCCCAGGTACAGTTTGGATAGTCTTCACACCCGTAGAAGTCTCTTCCGGTTCTCGTCTTTTTCAGCACCACCCTTTTACCGCACTTCTCACAGACCACATCTTCTACATAGACAATATATGGCGCCTTATATGTGCATTCCGGATACCGGTTACAGCTTAAAAACTTCCCAAACTTGCCATCCCGGATGACTACTTCCCCAACTCCACACAATGGGCACCTGACTCCGGTTCCGGTTGTCGGAACGCCTACACGAGCGCTTTCCTTGTCAACTTTAAACAGTTTTCTGGAGAAGTCACCCCAAAACTTACTAAGCATCTCCATCCATGGTAGCTTCCCATTAGCAATATCGTCTAGGGAGTCTTCCATCTTCGCCGTAAACTCGTACTGCATTTCTCTGGGAAAGTTCTCCATCAAGAAATCCACCACTGCCTTGCCGATGGAAGTGGGAAAAAACTTTTTGTCTTTCTGCTCCACGTATCTACGGTCAATAATGGTGGAAATAATGGCGGCGTAAGTCGAAGGTCTACCAATCCCCTTCTTCTCAAGTTCTTTAATCAGGGAAGCATCGTTAAATCTGGCTGGTGGTTGAGTAAATTTTTGCAAACTTTCAACTTTCTTTTTGGATAATACTTCCCTCACCGAAAGTTCCGGCAAAGCTTGCAGTTCTTCGGAGTCCTTGACAAACAATTTTTTCCATCCATCAAACTTCACCACGATTCCATTAGCTGTCAGTTCACACGCCTCTGCAGTAACTACTACTTTCGTATCATCAAAAACTGCTTCGGCCATCTGGCAAGCCACTGTCCGGCGCCAGATCAGTGAATACAATTTCTTTTCGTCCATCGCCATCTCTTGACCGATATATTTCTCCGGTGTCACTTCAATATGTGTCGGCCGAACAGCCTCATGAGCTTCCTGTGCTACTACCTTCCCTGTAGTTTTGTACACTCTTGATGTTTTTGGCAAATACTCAGCACCATACTTTTCAACAATGAACCTTCTCACTTCTTCGATCGCTACCGGAGCTAGATTGAAGGAGTCTGTGCGATGATAAGTAATGTCTCCTTGTTCGTAAAGCTTCTGTGCGATGTTCATGGTCCTCTTCGCCGACCACCCAAGTACATTCGCCGCCGCTTGTTGCAAAGTAGAAGTCTTAAAAGGTGCATGTGGTTGGGTTTTCCTTTCCGCCTTTTTGATATCACTCACCACATACTCGGCAGTTTCCAATACCGCCAAAATAGTTTTGGCTTCTTCTCCGTTATGAATTTCCGCTTTATTCTTTTTGAATCGAGCCAACTCCACCCAAAATTCCTCTTGAGTTCTTGAGTCCTGCCTGCCGGCAGGCATGGTCTTGATTCCTTGAGTTCTTACGAGTGCACGAATCTGCCAATACTCCACCGGTACAAACTTTTCGATCTCTCTTTCTCTTTCAACAATCAGTCGGACTGCTACACTCTGAACTCTTCCGGCAGAGAGTCCTCGGCGCACTTTCTTCCACAATATCGGTGATAGCTTGTATCCCACAAGACGGTCCAGGAATCTTCTCGCCTGTTGTGAATTCACCATATTCATATCAATTTCGCGTGGATGTTCCATAGCATCCAAAATGGCCTCTTTGGTGATGGAGTTATACGACACCCGTTTAAAAATTGGCTGCTTCTTCCTACCCTTAAGTGAGTCTTTTAATATTTCGTTGACATGCCAGGCAATCGCCTCTCCCTCTCGGTCCGGATCGGACGCCAAAATAACTTCGTCTGCCCTGGCTGCCTCTACCTTTAGTCTTTTTACCGTATCCTCTTTCTTATCCATGATGGCGTAAGTCGGGGTAAATTCAAATTCATCCTTACCCAAATCTTTTATTTCAATCCCAAACTTGCTCTTTGGTAGATCTCGAACATGGCCCATGCTGGCCAAGATCTCAAAATCACCACCCAAATACTTAGAGAGGCTTTTCGTCTTCGTTGGTGATTCTACAATTACTAGTTTCATCGTTTCGTCATCTCGACCGCAGTGGAGAGAACTGACTGCCGGCAGGCAGGTCCCACTCCACCCGTACATCTTTAAAATATACATTAAAATCCGACCGGCAATTGTACTACACCTCTGTGAGGACCAACCAAGCAGTAATTTTGCAAAAGAAAACCGCCTTTGTTTAGAAGGCGGCAAATTTGTATCCCCTGGTGCCAGTGTTGTTCAGATTGGGCGGGTTAAAGCCCGCTTCGTTCTGCCCACTGAATACACCAGGTTCATAAATGAGTCTCAGAGTAGCAACACCCGGTCTGAGAACCATTCCGATCTGCAAGTGTCCTTCGTGTTGCCGAAGTTTATTTGCAGATGCCGGATTTAACCGGAAGAAGAAACATCACTACGCTCGGCGCAGGATGAGCCGTCTGGCTAGCCGCCAGAGTTCCAATGAGCGCAGTTAGTTTTAACAGAAACAAACCCCCATCATGTCTCCAGCTTCAAGGTCCTCACGGACTCCACCGGGACTCTCCGTATGGCTTCTTCTCGTGTGTGCCACTCATGCCAGGCGAAATAACAGCGTCAAGCCTGAGTGACACACAAAAAGTATCAAAGTTCTGCGGGTATTATACCCCATAACACCACGTTTGTCAACTATTAACCTGCAAGGATTATCCTCGCAGGTACTGTGGATAATAAATACACTCATACAAAAGCAAAAGCCCGATGCAAATTGCACCGGGCATTGATTTCCAGGACTCCGTGAGAGTCGACAATAAGAAATAAATTCTCACGGAGTCTCCATGAATTTCCCCAAAATTATGGGGGTAATATACATTGTCTCGGATGGAAGGCCTTCCATCCGAGACAAAAATGAGACTCACCCGAAATACTTGTGTCTGCGAAATCCTTGTGTCCCACACCGGACAGCTCATGGATTCGCAAAGCACCCGACGGGTGATCTTGGTCTTCAGAAATAGGAGGTGTCGGTTCCACTCTCCTTTTCCGTCGGGCTGCGCGACCCGACCCTAATCTCCGCGCGCGCGGAGGTTCGCGCATCCGGCGGATCAGCCGGTCATTAGGGGGAAGGCCGCCCGCGTGCGTCTTTGGCAGGGACAGAACCCTGCCGAGAAAGCTCGCTGGGAATGGGGCCGCCCCTTTCTCGGACGTCGGCTAAGGCCAAAGGGGCGTGTAAGCAGCACAGCTACCTACCACGTGGACCTATTTAATCTTCGGCCGCCGAGCCTGCCATCGGTTCCCCGAAGACAGGCTTAGCGGCCGAATTAATGTATATTTGTCATTCCTGGCTTGACCAGGAATCCATCAAGTAAAAGTACAACTTATTTCAAGAATACGCCATAATATATCACGACTTTCACCTCTTGTCAAGTGTTATGGGGTAGATAGCAATAGGACCTGACAAAAATGTCAGGTCCTTTAATTTTCGGATCCCGCCGGCCATGATCAGCGCAGGGCAGCGGCGGAAGGCAGGCGCCCCAGCTTATTGAAAGCAGGGCGCGGCCTCAGCTACCAGCAGGCAGCCGACGGGATCGAAGTTCACCAAACAGAGAAAACAGTTTTGATTAGGCGCACAGGGGCGGAACTGTTCTCAGGTTTGGTAGTGGCGAAGGCGTGCGAAGAAGCGCAAAAGGCTGGGCTCGGGGCGACGATTGTCGTCCCGCAGCGTAGCCGGCGCGGCGAAGGGTATATCGACAGGCCGCAGGCGCGCGCTTCAATTGCCAGTCGCCACGAGGTAGGAACCTAAGTTCCCATTTCGTGACCACCGGCCAAGTAATCAATTTTCAAATTTCTATAGCAGGTATTATAACCCATAACACACTCTTTGTCAAGGGCCTAGATAAAAAAATATAGTCCGGACAAGGGCGCCTGTCCGGACCAATAAAGAGTGGCTCAGAGAGCACCAATGTGCATCCCGACTAAAGTCTCACTGAGCCTATGCGTGTAGTATAACCCTTCCTCTACATTTTGTCAAGTATATAGGGCACAATCTCCTTGGCCACAGGTGCGGCCACCGCACTTCCCTCACCCCCTTCCTCAATCAGAATCGTCATCACGATCCAATTCCGCACATCACTGCCTTTGGGAACCACCACGCTCGTCCACGCGTTTGAAAGAGTATCTTTTGTCCCTTTTTGAGCCGTTCCCGTCTTGCAGTAGATCTTCCCCGCAAATTCAAACAAAGGAAAGGCCGTTCCTCCCGGACTACACGCTCCCTTCATCCCCTCCAAGATTATCGCAATATTCTTAGGGTTAAACTTTTGATCACTGCAGTCGATCGTTCCCACCAACATCGGATTACAGCTCAAGCCACTTACAGCCTCAGCTGTCATTCTATTTATCTGTAGTGGTGTCGTCATCAAATCCCCCTGCCCAATGGCCATGTGATAAGTGTTTCCCAGAAACCATCTTTCTCCCAACGTCTTTTCTCTCCAGTAAGGTGTCGGCACAAATCCCTCGGACTCCCCCGGCAAATCGATTCCTGTTTTTTGACCCAGTCCAAATCTCATGGTCCAAGAAATCAAAGAATCGGCACCCAGGGCTTCGCCCATTTTGTAAAAGAAAATGTCATTGCTTCTGGAAATCGCCTTTACTACGTTTATCGAGCCCTCGGTCTGTCCATATTTATCCAAATACCAATTGCCAAAACGATACTCTCCAATCTTTATCTCACCCGTATCTATTATTTCTGAGCTACGGGTAATTTTTCCTTCTTCCAGTACCCCCATCGCCGGAACTAATTTATATACAGATCCTGGGGCAAAGTTTCCGGAAATTGCTCTGTTAAACAATGGTTTGGCTGTCTGATCGCTAATAAGACCATCCACATCTTTAAAGTCTCCTCCAAAATCGCTTCGCTTTCCATTGGCAATAAATAAATTTGGATCAAAGGAAGGCACGCTGGCCAGGGCCAACACCTCCCCATTTATCCTTGCGATTACCACCACTCCACTTTTTCCAATTTCTTTGAATTTATTTCTTATTGCCAAAAAGGCAATTTTCTGTAACTCCAAATCAATATTGGTCTGAATATTTTTTCCCGGGACTGATTCGGTTCTTATTACCTCTGTTTTGTTTTTACCGTCTGCAGTTTCCTGTACGATCACCTCTCCAGGCTGACCCATTAAATTGTTTTGGTAGCTTTTTTCTATCCCTGCCTTACCCACCGTCATTTCAGGATTACATTCGGCACAATTCGTCAAATCAATATTGTTTGGTTTACCTAAATACCCCACAATCGCCGCGATAGTTTCCCCGCCAGGATAATGGCGGATGGTTCTGCCCTGGTAATCAATATTCATAGCCATTGGCTTTCCATTTCTATCGCTAATCACCCCTCTAATTGGATCCAATTTTTGTATTCGAATCATATTCCCGCGAGCCAAGTCACCAAAGTGTTCACCCATTACGACGGTAAGAAAAAACACTCGGGAAATAATCACCGCCATCACCAAAATCAAAAAGGTCTTCACCCAAAAATATATCGCATTGGTCCTCATCTAATAATTTAACTTGATAGACTCCGACCTCTCAAACCAGCGCACGGCCACAGTCCAAGCAATCAAGACAGAGATTGGATCCCAAATGCTCCAACCAAAACCAAACGCTTTATCAAAAACCAGATTTGCCACCAATGAAATTATCAGCATTACCCATCCGGACTCTTTTCCCGAACTAAAAAGAAAAGATAGCCCTCCTATTACAACTGCCAAAAACAAACTAGGCGTTCCCATTGACACGCGATAAAGTCCAGAGATCAGTATCCCGACAAAAAATGATAGCCAATAAATCCCCCGCCAATCCAAAAGCGTCAGCAGAAAAGGCCAAAAAAAACCGATACCAAAAACGCCTTCGCCCAAAATAACCGAAAGTAAGACAGCTGATACTACTTTTATGGTATTCTTGGATTGCTTCTCTAACATGATAAATTCGATAAAAATAAATTTACTTCTACTGCCGCTATTATTTGCTATTCTTCTGAGTATTGCAAGCAATCTCAAGGTAGGAAAAAGCCTAGACTCCCTTTTCTATCTCGTTTTAACACCTATCACTGCTCCTACTTCCAAACTTCGACTGTTGAGCGAGACCAAGTATAGTTGGCTCAAAAACATTTCTGGTCTGGAAAAGCAGTCACGGGAACAAAAAATTCAGATTGCCAGACTTCTTTCCGAAAACGAGTACCTCAAACAAGCCATCATTGATGGTAAAGTCTCTGACAATCTTAGGGGCTCATTTAAGGCCGTCCTTCCTGTCAGAATTTCCGGTTCAACCGGCAAGTTTATCGTCTCTTCCAGCTCTCCACTTGATCAGGTGAAACCGGGACAGCCTCTGGTTTCCGGCAATGTGCTCATGGGTACCGTTCTGGAGGTAAAGGGCTCTGCCGTCACCATCACCCCACTCGATAGTGACAGATCTCCTTCATTTCCCATTCGCACTGCCTCCGGACAAAAAGGCTTTTACAAATTTTCCGACAACCATGCCCAAATCACCGACGTTCCCAGTCAGTATCCCATCATCCTTGGTGACTTCATCTTTACTGAGCCGGGCGAGCTATTCCCGGGCAACCTAATTATCGGCAAAACAATTCGTATTACCACTATTAGTCAAGAACCGCTCCAAAAAGCCGACATCGTTCTTTATGACACACTCGGTAATAATCCACAAAACCTCGCCATCATCACCTCTCCCTAAAAACTAGCCAAAATATTCCATCAGCAGTGTTTCTCTATCTTTCATCACTTGGTGTCGCTGTTTTTCGATATTTTTTAAAGCTATTTTCAGCTCGGGTTTTAGACGGAAGTCGAGGATGTTGTTTATCTCGGCCCACTGCTGCACCAGCTGACGCTCTCTGATGTCTAACGCTTTCTTGATCAAACTCCACTGAACCGGCTTGCTCAAAGTATGCCATTCTGCAAAGGTTCCCAAATATTCAGGATCATATTCCCCCATCTCAATTACCTCTCTCAATTGAAAGGTTCTAGCGGAAGCCGAGCGAGTTGACTGAGGGGTTGTTTCCATCGAATCATCCATTTCAGACATAAAGCCATTATATATCTCATCTATATCCCAAACTGTTTGCCCACAAAAAATCCCTCCTGGAAAAACCAAGAGAGATTCATGATCGGGAGCAGATCAGACCAAATAGAAAACAGTAACGTCGCCATCCACAGTTTTGTAATGGTCCCCTACGACAACTGAATTCCATCTGTCTTCGCTTGTTTCGACGACAGAGGGACGATTTCCCTCCTTGATAACAATTCTGCACTCCCCATCTTCTGTTAAAAACTTTGCGATCACTTCGCCCTGCTTTGGACTTGTGATCACGTGCAGAACCAGAAAGATCGACGCGATTAGTCCGAATGTTGCCAATGTCGTGACAATCAAATTTACAAACATCGTTACTCCTTTGGGTTACGAATTTTCAAGATCTCAACGAATTATACCAGAATATTTCTGTTTGTCAACTGTTATAGGCTGTCCTTCCTCTACCTCAATCCGCCCACAACACGCACCTTGCTCAACAACTTATCATTTTCCAGGACCTTGGCACATCCCCGCACTACTGCCTCAAGCGGGGTATCAGTTACCCACACAGGCATGCCTATCTGCTCACTGATCAGCTTGTCAAAGCCACGAATCAAAGATCCTCCCCCGGCCATCACCATGCCTTTTTCCAGAATGTCCGCCACTAAATCCGGTGGAGTTTCTTCGATTATTAGGGCAATTTCACCTAAAATTTGGTTACAAATAGGCATCATTGACTCTCGAATTTCCACACTATCCAGCTTCAAAGACTTTGGCAGTCCATCCTCCAAGCTTCGACCACGCACGACTATCTGTAGAGGATTTCCCTCTTTTTCTCTTTTTTGAGGATAGGCCGAACCAACCGCAATTTTGACTTCTTCAGCCGTACTTTCACCGAGAAGTAGGCTATACTTCAGCCGAACAAAGTTTTGTATCGCTTCAGTAAGCTCGTCCCCCGCCACTCTCAGGCTTCGATTTAACACCAAGCCACCAAGTGAGATCACTCCGATTTCACTTGTACCCCCGCCAATATCACAAATCAGCTGACCTTCCGCTTTTTCTACAGGGAGACCGGATCCGATCGCCGCCGCCATTGGCTCCTCGATAAGAAACACTGCTCTGGCCCCAGCCTCAAGTGCCGCTTCCTGAACCGCCCGCCTTTCTACCTCCGTGACTCCGCTGGGAATTCCAATCGCTACCCTGGGACGGGGAATCTTGAAACCAAGACCCTTGTACAGCTCATGCACTTCAACGATGTAATGTTTCAGCATAGCCTCGGCGGCATCAAAATCTGCTATCACGCCATCCCGCAACGGTCTTACGACCTCGATATTAGCCGGGTTTTTCCCAAGCATCTTCTTCGCCTCGTCCCCCATAGCCAGGATCTCTTTGGTCTTCATGTGTCTGGCGACCACCGATGGCTGACGAATTACTACACCCTTACCTCGAACGTGCACCACTACATTGGCCGTACCCAAGTCTATGCCTACATCGAGGGTAGCGAGCCTCCAAAGCTTTTCAAACATTGTTAATTAAAAAGGCTATCATAATATGGCTAAATAATATCAAAGTATAGCCATTTAAGCGAGCACTTTCCGTCATTGCGCCTGCCCGCCAAGACTGCGAAGCTGTCGGTGGGAGCATTGAACCGTGGCAATCTCACTCCATCTATATCCCATAACACTTGACTTTTAGGCATAAGTGTGTTACAATCCCCTATTACTTCGAGAGTCACCTCGCTCTCTAAAATGTTTTTCCCCAAGCGCCGGTCCTCAGGCCGGTCCAAGCGGTTTTTCAAAAGCTGGCACCCGAAAGGAGCCCCAAGTGAAAAAAATCCCTACAATTCTCGCGATCTTAATTTCTCTTTCCTTGATTCTCACCGCCTGCGGCGGTGGCATCCCAGTCGTCGATTTCGACAAGCCACTTATCGAGTGGCCTGAAATCTGCGACGTGACCACCAATGAGTGTTTCAAGGTGGTAATAAGTGAAAAGGTCGTGGGTGAGGGGTCGATGCCCGGGACACAGTACGTTTATGAGTATTTTCCTGTTTCGCCATTGCTGTCTGAACAGGAAACGGTCGACAACTTGGCGGCAATTGGCTACGCCCCCGACGACCAGGTGATTATGATGGTATTGCCGTCAACCTGGTTGAAGGAAGATGGTACAGCCATCGACATAACAATGGCCGGGGGGGCTGCCATTGCCACCATGGCCAAGAGTGATCCCCGACTCTGCACCGCGATCGGCATGCACGTCATTGACAAGATCGGGCAGATTTCATGGCCAGTCATGCTGGCCGCCTTCGACGCACTTGGCAATGGAACTATCACCCCAGATGTAATTCGAACCGGGGGAGGAAAGACCGTAGTGCAGTTCGTCTATGAGGGCGTGAAGTGGTTGCTGGTTTTTGCAGACACTTCATCTCCGACTGTCATCGTGCCGGTAGTCGGAAATGTGCTCGGCAAATTCGCCGGAGCAACGAAAGCGCTGCCTGCGCTTGGAACGGGACAAGCCTTAGGTGTCATGGCTGAGGTCTCGTATTTCTTCAAATGTGTGAAGAATTCCTGGCCCAAAAACCGATCCGAAGCCGAAAAAGCCCGGAGGGATCACAACAGCGCATACGACCAGCGCAAAGTCGAAACCGTTCCGGACGATTTCCCCATGCCATTTCCGGTCTTGGGTTCCGACGGTCAGGTTTCAACCGTCATGATCCAAGTGTCGGCGGGTGACTTCTCCAACATGCTAGCTCTCGAGCTAGACATCCTGATCGGACTGGGAGTCGTCATTCTTGTGGTAACGACACCACTTCCCGAGATCGCATTTGCTGGCGGCGGCGCCGCATCACTACAGTGGGCAACACAGTTCGCCCACTAGTATTCTTAGACCAATCAGGCTGCATGTTATGCAGCCTGATTTTTTTATCTCTTCTCAACCGACAATCTCTAAGTATTCTTTTAAATCAGAGATCAAAAAACTTGTAAGTGGACAACCAACATCCAAACTTGAAAGAAATGTTCTCCTCTTATCTTTACCAGCGTCATCCTCGTCACCACCCGATATAGCGTTCATCAGTGGCTCAATTACTACAACCCACAAATCATTGGCATCAAAAACTGCCTTTCTGGCTATAGACTCTACCAACGTACCAATCTCTGTATGGACCGTTGCTTGTTGCTCCTCCGGTAAGACAGTTATCACTTTCTTAATGGCTTCCCTAGCTAACCACATATTATCTGCAGGACCGTCCGCCTCGTGTTTCAGGTGAATGTCCAAAAATGTTTTGACCTCGTCGATACTACCAGTGGCCTCCCCTAGGATATCGGGGTAAAGCGCCTGCCCAACCTTATCAATCAGCTCAAAGTTTTTCCTAGCGATAGCGTCTCTCCACAATCCGTAAACCATTCGGGCTTTAACCAACGGTCCATCCTCCTCTGAACGAATATCATCACCAATCAATTTCCCAGCTATCTCATCCCTTTGTTCATCCGTTTCAATCTTCTTCGGGAATATCTCGGCCACATCATTTTCTGGCAGTCTAAAAAATATTTGTTCCCCAGTCTTAGTATTTTGAACCACCCCGATCCTAGTCGCCTCCGTTTCATCGATTTTTAACTCTATCCTTTGTTCGTCAGATAGAATTGATACCTTAAGCTTCGCTGCCTCCATGTCATAAAAACCGTCAGTCGGATCAATTGGAATATTCAAGTGAGGAATAAACTTCACACCTGACAACACATCACCCACGGCCCCCAATTCCACCAAATCCTTGACAAACTTACTCAATTCATCACCATCGTCAACTAGTGGAATAATCTCAAAATCTTTTGGTAGATTCTCCATCATAAAAATACCTCTGTCCATGTTATCCATAAAGACAAATTCTGTCCCAGCATGTGCAAATATCTCGTCATTCATATGCGCTCATTTTAACATCTCTGCTAAACTATCTCCATGTCCTCGAAAGAAAAAGCTCTTGCCACCCTAGTCCAAAAACCAGCCACTTTTATTCATTACTGTTTCTACGCTTTATTCTTCGTTACTCCCCTTCTCCTCTGGCCATTTACATCCGAAGTTTTTGAGTTTAACAAGATGATGTTCGTTTACGCGATGGCGATTATCATCGCCGCCGCTTGGGGTGTCCGCGCGCTTCAGATCAAAAAATTTGAAATCGCCCAAACACCGCTAGACCTCCCCATTCTTTTATTTCTCTCATCCCAAATCATTTCTACCGTTATTTCTATCGACCGCCACACCAGTCTTTGGGGATATTACTCCAGATTTCATGGCGGACTCGTCTCAACTATTTGCTACATCATCTTGTTTTATGCCCTGGTCACCCATTTCTCCGGCTATCCAAAAGCGATTAAGAATCTCATCACCACTATTCTAGCCACCGCCGCAGTAACCGCTTTTTACGCCGTCCTGGAAAAAATGGGCATTGATAAAAATATCTGGGTCCAGGATGTCCAAAACCGTGTCTTCTCCACTCTTGGCCAACCCAACTGGCTTTCGGCCTATCTCATCGCTGTTCTCCCTATACCGCTATACATCTCCGTACGGGCGATTCATGAATCGCCCCTACAAAGAATTATTTATGGGGCTTTAATCATTTTATTTCTGGCCGCCATCATCTTCACCCGTTCCCAATCCGGCATCGGAGCTACAGTTATTATCCTGCTGATCTTTATCGTCACCATTATTATTCAAAAGAAACAACCAAAGCTATTGATAGGGCTAGCCGTACTCATCTTGGCTCTTTTATTTCTCAAAGGTGATACCGTACAAAAAACCCTCGGATCACTCAATAAAATAAATCCTTTTTACTCCAACGCTACAGATATCATCACCGAAGAAAACAAAACCCGCATTGGTGGCTCGGACTCCATGGCCATCCGTCGTGTGGTCTGGCAAGGAGCCGTCGAGCTGGGGAAAAAATATCCTTTCTTTGGCACCGGTGTCGAAACTTTTGGCTACTCCTACTACTGGGTTAGGCCAGCGGCACACAACCTCACTTCAGAGTCCGACTTTCTCTACAACAAAGCCCACAACGAGTATCTAAATTCCCTCGCCAACACCGGTTTTGTTGGACTTTTATGTTATTTATTCCTCATTTTTTCCATCCTCAAACTTTTCTTCCAAAAACACCCGACAACCAATAACCAAGAACTTTCAACTCCCCTATTGCTCGGCTTTCTCAGCATCCTTATCACCAACTACTTCGGCTTCTCCGTCGTCAATGTGGCGCTTTTCTTTTTCTTGTTCCCGGCAATTCTCATCGCATCTTCAGAAAATTCCCAAATATATTCACGAAGAACCAATATTAGTCAGACTCTAGGCATCACTGTGATTTCTGTTATCGCGATTTGGCTTCTCCTTGGAGTCCGCCGGATGTGGATCGCCGACCTCGCGTATACCGCCGGACGCGCCAACCTTACTGAAGATCTGAACGCCATAAAACTAAACCCACGCGAGCCTCTCTACTACGCTCAGCTGGGAAACATTCAAGCTCTAGTAGCTATCCAGATTATCGCGCCTCAAATAAACAGTCTGGCCGCCTCCTCCTCTGCCGAACAAAAACAACAAGCCAATTCCTATCTCCAACAATTCGTCTCGGATGCGGTCACCAATACCGCAAAGGCAGTCTCAATGAATAAATTCAACTTGAATCTACTAAAGACTAAGGCCCGCACCGAACTGACTTTGGGAACTATAGATCCAAAATTTAACCTAGATGCCACGCAAACACTTCTTAAGATTACCGAGCTCTCACCGACCGATGCCACTAATTTTTTTAACATCGGTATTCTTTATTCTCAGCTAAATAAGATTGATGAGGCCAAGATGGCCTTCAAAAAAGCCATCGAGCTGAAGCCGGACTACCAAGCCGCCAAAGACAAACTCTCGTCACTTTAAACTAACACCTATTTGTCCACATAAAAACCCCGACTTTTACATCGGGGATAATATCTAACTTATGCGTTCAATTTTTAACGAAAGAGCAAAATCGGCCATACTCACTTTAAACTTACCTTTACCAAGGGTTCTGTCAAGAAATTCTTGCATCAGATCAACAAGCTCGGCATCTACCCCAGGCAAATTGTAGGGCCAGGTCTTTGATGTACCCACCTTCCATTCCCTGATTTCCTTTTCCATTTCAAGCAAAAGTGCATCGGACATGTTGCCTCCTTTTTTTAATAGTCACGATTTGCGCAGATTCATGTAGTCTCGGGTCTGACTCCACCTACTCGAGATCCATACGGCCAGCAAAACCACGGCCAAAATCAGATGTTGGAAACCGACACCGTATCCATAAAACATCAACCATCCCCATGCCCAAACTTCATTAATACCCCAGACCATTTCAAATCTCTTTTTAGCGTCACACAACCCATTTCCCTTGGTCCAAATTACAGGTATGGAATCTATTACAACACAGTAAAGTAAAACCAAGAACAACAGTTGAGTAGGCAAATTAAAGCTGGTGCAAAAAGTATAGACTAAAAATAGATCTATCAGCGAATAGAACACAAATAAAAAGGTCCTGGACCGTTTTTGCCAAATAGATTCTGATTCCATGGTTCCTCCAGTCAATTTAATGTTCCTAGCTCACACGATTATACACTTAGATTACTATAAGACTAAAAGGTGTGGTAAAATACTCTAATGAAAATTCTCGTTACCCCCGACAAATTCCTCCGTGTCAAGGCTAAGCCTGTACTTAACTATGACAAAAAGCTCGAAAAACAGATATCGGAAATGATCAAAATTCTCAAATCCTCGAGGGATCCCGAAGGAGTTGGCCTGGCAGCCACTCAAGTAGGCTTGGATAGACGTCTTTTCATCGTCTCCTTAAACGGGAAGCCGGAAATCTTTATCAATCCGATTATTTCCTGGTCATCCGAGGCTTTACTTTCCGACATCCATTCTAAAAAGAAAGACCGTTGGCTCGAAGGCTGTCTCTCGCTCCCCAAAATCTGGGGTTTTGTAGATCGCCCCTATTCTATAGAGATGGACTATGTAACCCCGGAAGACGGCATTCTGGTCCCCCGCCATCGTAAGTTTGAGGATGTAGAGTCTGCCTATGTCCAGCACGAAAACGATCACTTGGACGGCATTCTCTTCACCGATCACATTCTTAAACAGGGCGGTCAGATCTTCAAAGAAACCCCCGACGGCCTCACTCCAATAGACAAGATATAAAAATAGCGCCCCCGTTTGGAGACGCTACCTTGATTTCTGAATATTACATTAAAGATAATCTATCCTTCCGGATGGGAGATTTCACAGCTCCCTTTCTGCAGGATGTACCATCCTCCATCAAAGAAGTTGCGCGGTGCGGCGGGAGAACCATCTAGCATAAAAGTTTCAATAACGGTCTCATTTCCCGATATGATACGATCGGTGCACTTTGGCCACCACTCGTCGGCTAGAGTGACAGCATCCTCGCCGTGCAAAAGGCATTCATCAGTGTTTGTATACGGATCGTGTCTACAATAGGTTCCCCAAGTTATGTCCCCGCTTCCCTCGTAAACCGGCAGGAAGTAAATTGCTAATCCTGCCAAAACTACAACGACAAAAATCAAAAACAGCACTTTTTTCATGATCCACCTCCTCAGGCGGGGGAAATTAAGGAACAATTCAGTCTGGCACGAGTATACTCCAAAAACCATCAAATGTCTAGTATATAGGCCGTTCCAGCCTCAAATAAAAGCCCCACCAAAAGGTGGGGTGAAGTTTAGAGTTATTCTCCAATCAAACACGTATCCGGCACCAACGGTGCCCGAAATCCCAAATATTTGATCTCAGTGGGACAAGTGGTCAGCGGATAAATAGTCACGACCTCAAAACACGAGGCCAGATCGATCACCCCGGGGCAATACATTCCCCTAGCCGTTGAGCGTATGACCGTATTGCTCTTAAGGATTTCAAAATACTTCTCTCCGCTTATTTCGATGCTCGAAACACCAACTACCGATCTTGGAGTCCTTAAAAGGACACAAACACCATAGGTGTTGCACATCATCCTTTCTGAATACATCCCAGACTCGAACAAATGAATCATGTAAACATTTTTTGGTTCACCCGCCCCTGAGTAACTTTGTTTTATCAAGACGGCAGATAATATTACTGCAAGTAAAAACACTAAAAAAGCACAAACCAATACAAACGAACGCGAGTTAAATCGCTTAATCACATCCGCTCTCCTTTTCAAAGTTCGGTTCTATGGTCTCTATTATTTTACCTTATAATCACTTTATGCTCAAAAACCTAGTTTACTTCGGCTCACCTGACTTTTCAGCCCAAATTCTGGAGTCCATTATTGGCATGAAGATGGTGAACGTCGTTGGAGTGGTCACCACACCAGACATGCCGCTAGGCAGAAAACAAATTCTTACCCCTTCTTCCGTTAGTCTGACCGCCCAAAAACACGATTTACCCATCTACAAGCCAGCGAAATTGGATGATACTAATCTTACCCACGTCAAGCTACTCAAGCCCGACATCTTCATGGTCGTCTCCTATGGCAAAATTATTCCTTTGACGTGGATAAACGCTCCCACCATTGGCATCTATAACGTCCATTTTTCTTTACTTCCCGGGTACCGCGGAGCCCTCTGCATCTCCGAGGCCATCAAAAACCAGGACACCAACACCGGTGTTACTTTGATGGAGATGGATGAGCAACTGGATCATGGTCCTATCATTTCTCAAATCTCCGTCGCTATAGATCTGGAGGATAATGTAGCTACATTGACCACAAAACTTACTCAGGCCGCCAAAGAAATATTAAGACAAAAATTACCCGAAATCTGTGCTCAGAATTACTCCAAAACCGTTCAAGACGAATCCCTCGCCACTTTCACTCCAAGCCATCGGACGGTTTCCCGAGAATCTGCCTTTATCCCCTGGGAAATTCTTTCTCAAGCACTATCAACCAATAACCAAGAACTAATAACCAAAACCCACGCCCTTATTCGTTCCCTTAATCCCGAGCCGGGAGCCTGGACCTGCCTGCCGGCAGGCACGGCAAAAATAGACAATCTCGAAATCAAAATAATCAAAACCTCCCTTCTGTCAGGAAAGCTAATCGTCAACACCGTCCAGATCTCCGGCAAAAACCCCATTTCTTGGAAGCAGTTCCTCTCCGGCCACCCGATCAGCGGTTTAAAATAATTTTATCTGCCAATTTCCAGTGTCTCTTGGGGTCTTCCGACTCAATCTCAGGCATATAATCTACTTCGTTACTTATCGATACAGGTACCAACGTTCGCCCATTCTCATCCCGTTCTCCTATCGATACAAACATCTCGTCTCCAAGCTTTCTGATATGGTAAGCAATTTCCGAACCCTTATATCTTATTAGGCCATCGAAACCTTTGATCAAATCTATGTTCGCTACCACATCCTCACTTACCACGCCGGCTTTATCTCTTGCTTCTACAACCAATCTCATTATGGTGGGATATACCGTCAGGTACAGCACTTGATCTCTAGCTTCCAGCTCCTTAAATAATGCCAAAATATTCACTCCCTTATTGGCCATCTCGGACAGTCTGTCTTTTTCCATGTTTCCCAAAAAACAAGCCACATCCACACAAACAAAAATTAACTTCTCTTCATCATTATAACCACACATCACTCCTACGTCAGGGAAAGTAGCCGTCATTTCTCCTTGATCTCCAATCCGGCAGGCAAATTCTCCAAACCTTGAATGCCCTACCTGCCCTCCATCATAACCTTCACCATAAGTGGAACCACCGCCACTGTGCCTAATTGCACCACACCATCGCCTCGACCATTCCTGATTATTAGGCATTAGCCGCTACTGCTTGAGATTTTCTGTCGTCTACACGTAGAGATCTTTTGCAAGTGGTACAAACTTTGATCTTGACCCTCTGACCATCTATCACCAGGTGATGTGTGTGCAAATTGGGCCTACGAACATGCTTGACTCTTCGTTTTGAGAAACTGACAAGATTGGCGTTTTGGACGCCTTTACCGCAGATAACACAACCATATCTTTCTTTTTCCATGACTGAAATTTTACCACAATTTCCCGTATAATGAACCTCACATGCTTATCTATGTCCTTCTACTTGTCATTTATCTAATTATTTCTATCAGTATCCACGAATTCGCTCACGCTCTAGCGGCCGACAGACTTGGAGACCCTACACCCAGAGCTGCTGGACGGCTGACTCTAAACCCTTTCGCCCATATAGATCCATTAGGAACCGTTATTCTTCCCCTAGGTCTCTTGCTCTTTTCTGCAGTTTCCGGAACAAACTTTGTCTTTGGCTGGGGAAAGCCCACTCCTTTTGATCCTTACAATCTCAAAAACCCCCGGCGGGACGCCGCCATCATCTCTATTGCCGGACCAATCAGTAATATTTTACTCGCCATCGCCGTCTCCATTCTCGTCCGTTTCACTCCATATGTTTTTTCCGTTTTCTTAATTCCTCTCATTACCACCAATATCGGTCTTGCTATCTTCAATTTAATCCCGGTTGGTCCACTTGACGGTCAAAAAATTCTTTTCGGTATCCTTCCGCGCGATCTCGCCTACGAGTTCCAAGCCGTCATGAACCGTTACGGAGTCCTAATCCTGATCTTCTTGATCTTCCCCATCTTTGGCAACGAAGCTCCCATTAGCTCTATCATGACCCCCGCCATCGAGTTCCTTTCCCGCCTCCTCATCCCCTAACGACACTTTACCACAAAAAAGCCCACAGGTTTCCCCATGGGCTAGTTAATACAAAACTTGTTACTTCTGATCTGCCAACCAGGCCGGATTTTGACTACGCTTGGCCGAATGCCGAACGAAGAGCAACATCAACGGCACAATGAACATCGTCGCCGGCACCCCATGGCTGGTCAACACCGCCAAAGCGAAGGACAGTGTCACGCCCAGGGCATAGCCCGCGAATGCGTGCTTGGTGGCGTCGTAGCGGCGAGCCATGAGTAACATCATGCCCCCAATGATGATATCCCCCAATCCTATCATCGACATACCAGCGGTAGAGGCTTTCAGTGCGGCCGGGATGTAGATCACCGCTGGAGGGACAAAACTCAAGCCCTTTACCAGCAAGATAATCCAATCGGTCCAATATACCCCCACGATGTCGTAAATGATGATGGCCATTCCTAGGGCTAAAGCCGACTTGAATTTCAGCGATGGGAATAGCTGAAGAAATCCAACTCCGCAAATAATCCCCACCAAGTTATAGACAAACCATGCCGGATAGATAATCCACGATACCCCAAGAGCAATCGATGACAACACTTTGAGTATTGTCCACCAAACTCCAAGGATCCCCCCCATCCGATTATCCATCCACAAACTCAGTACTACAAACGCGATATTCGCAGTACTGAAGATGTATATAACCTTCACTGCCCATGGTGCAACTTTCATCAGCCATATGATCATCCCAAGCTCAAAGAAGATAAGAACTAAAAAGCCCAAACACAACCAGAATGGGTGGATGTCCGCTAACTTGCCAGACAATTTCATCAATCGTGAAACCCACCATGAAGTGGTTTCGTGGCTCTTCATGGCTATGACATATACCACCCCTGAAATAACAATCATTAGAATGAGCTTAATCACAAAATCCATCGCCTACCTCCGTTTTTCAGTAGATTTTAAGCGTCCTTGAATACGCTATTCTACCTCAATCAGCCACAAAGTCAACCTTTATAGGCTTCTCTTTCTGGATAGGAAACTAAACACTCCCACTACTAGAAGCAAAATACCAAACCCTAGCAAGGCAATCTTAAAAATGGTCCCTAGTGCACTTCCCAAACCTGATTGACCTGTAGGTTGATCTTTCAAAACGGTCGGAGAAATAACCCCAACCGTCTTTGAGGGAGTCGGGGTCGGAGTTACAATCGGCGGAGATGCTATTCCTGCTCCAAAGTTAATTGGTTCAACAAAGCCTGTTAGCAGAACATCTTCCGAAGGCGTATTTCCATAGCCGTCGGACTCCACCGTTACGAAGATTCGAACAAACTTAATGTCAGTGATAGAAGACAATTTACCGTTAGCAATTTCCCCAAGTCGCTTCTGTTTTCCTACGGTATCCTCTACCCATGCTACATAGCGATTTTTCTCCGGAGATAGAGCTATCTTCAATTCTCTACAAGTCATAAGGATCTTGTAGGTGCCATCAATAAACACTGAAGAAGCGTAACAGGCTCCACCGGTACCTGTCCCCCTGAGGTTGATGACTCCTTCGTTGGCCACAACCCTTTTGGGAACAAACAGCGCAAATCCAAATACCAACATCAGCACCAAACCACCCAACCATGTCATTCCCGACCTGATCGGGAATCTATATAGATTTTCCTTCATAGTTTCATTTTACCCGCCTGCAGAAGCTAGTGCAACTACCCGTACTTCAGCACTTGCGGGCAGGCAACAAAAAAGCCGAGGACGATAAATGGGACAAATGTCAGATCTCAGCCTCACATTACCTGCAAGGACCTGTCTGCCGGCAGGCAGGTTATCCTTGCAGGTTGAGAATCCGGTGGTAAACCGCCTCGGTTGCAGGTACGGACAGGCCATGCTTCTTGGATAGCCGGATCAAAACCCCATGCAGGGCATCTACTTCTGTCCGGCGATGGTTCTGGATGTCCACTAACATAGAAGACACCGCCAACGGATCAAAGTCCAGAGCGCCCTTGAGTGTAGCTTCAAAAATATTAGGTTCAAACTCCACGCCCTCGCTCTTTCCTACCAATATCGCCTCCCTCAAAACGTCCTTATAAATTTTCAGATTTTGAGAGTTCCCCAATGCTTCCCCGATCGGACCCATCTGCGCCACGGTGGCCGAGGCAAAAGAAAGAACAAAAAGAAATTTATTCCACAACTCTTGATCTATCGACTCAGAAACATGCGCATCGATCCCAGCACTCTTCAAGACTGACTCTATTTCCAACATTCTCGAGGTGATTTTCCCATCTCGCGATCCAAAAACCAACTTTCTCTGACTCCCCCGCTGCGTTATTTCGTTTGGAGCGGTTTTTGCTGCGGCAACCAGAACAAGACCCGGAAATACCAAACATTCAAGATGCCCCACAACCACCTTGTCATTATCTAGTCCGTTTTGAATAGTAATTACCATCGTGTTGCTGTTCACAACGTCTTCAAGTTCGCTTGCCACATTTTCTAAATCGTAAGACTTAACTGCCAATATAATCAAATCAGGGTCTGTTATTTCAGAAATATGCTCGATCAACCTCACCTGAAAGATACGATGAATTCCGTCAGGACTATTCAAAACTAACCCATCTTTTTTAATCGCCCCAAAGCTATTTCCTCTGCAAACAAGGGTAATGTCCAAGTTCTTTTCGGCCATTAAACCACCATAAAATCCCCCTACCCCACCAACCCCAATCAAATATATTTTCATATCAATCAGCCTCAATTATATCAATCGTTTTTAGACCACAAAATTGCCCCGCTAAATGGCGGGGCAACGAAACAAAAAAGTTCTAGTAATTATTTTCGAGGTCTTTCTTTGCTTGATGAAAAATCACCCACGCAGCGGCTACTGTCCCCACAATCCAAAGCATGCCGGCAGATGGTACGGCAACGGGGATCAACGCCGGGGGAAAAGAATAGATCATCGAAGACCCTATGACCCAAGCGAACGAGGTCACGACGGCACTCATGAAAAGTGCCTCGATGGTTTTTGTCCATCCTAGCCGACTGACAATCATCAGCCAAAAAAACCCATTCACCCCCGCCAACGCCACAAACATACTTGCGGCAAACGCGAAGCCGACCACCACCAAAACCGGCAGGTCCTCTAAGCCAAACAGGCTCGCTCCCAGTGTAATCACCCCACTGATAATTATCATGTAAATCAAAACTTGAGCATACCGAGGAATTCTGGACATTGGATCTCCTTGTGTGAATATCTTATTAAGGATCAATACCCCATATTATACTACATCCGCCCACACCACCCACTTCAATTACCTAGATTTTCATATTGATTTGTTCGTTTTACTCCACAAAAATGCCCCCAAGATTGGGGGCTAAGTTTCAGACAAATTTAAGGTTGGACCTCTGTTCCTGACCACAGGTAGACAGGCACGTTGGACAATCCATCCGGGACGCAGACCTGAACGTATCCTCCACCCTGGGCTGGTGTCTGAATATCAATCAAAATCGCCACGGCCTTGTCCACTGGAGTGGCCGCGAACACCTCAGTATCCTCGCTCAGATAGAGATTCATGCAACCGGTTACTTGGTATTCTTGGGGGTAGCTCTCGAGAGTCACAAGCGGTCCAAGAAAATAGTTCGCTACTCTGATACCTGGATCCACGGGCTGCGGGTGGCCGGACTCACCCAAAGTGATCTTGGTTCCGCTAATCTGAACAGTTCCGGCATCTATGGCTTCCACAAACCTTGTACGAGGCGACATAACCAACATCAAAACCGCAATGACGACGATAGCTACCAAAACCAGGATCAATGCATATTCCACTAACCCCTGACCGCTTTCTTTCGCAGTTTTCTTCATCCTTACCTCCATTTATTAGGGTACATTCTATTTACTAAGGGCTATTATACTACAGGACAATTTGTCATTCAATAAACCGTTTTATCATATACTCCCCTTCAAGCTCATACCCCAGCTTCTTGTAGTACTCTCTCGTGCCTATCGCCGATATCACCGCCATCTTTGAGTATCCCCTTTCTCTCGCAATCTCTTCCGCCTTAACCATTAGTCTCTTACCCAAACCTTGGTGCTGACTTTTATCTTGTTCTTTCTCTGTCTCGAGTTCTTGATTCCTTGAGTTCTTGAGTTCTTTGTCTATCTCCCTCACCTGTCCATACGTATGCACCTCACGAATTATGGCCGCATCTTCCAGCTCTTTAAACAACAACCTTTCTCCATCACCCGGCAGCCGTAACCTCAACATCGAGAACAGCTTATCCTGACTTTCAAAAGACAAAAACAGTTCCTGACCTCCCAAGGTTGTTCTTTCATCTATCACCAGCTGAACTTTCGCATCATATACACCGGCTCTTACTTCCCGGCAACGCATACAATGGCACTTCTTTCCCTCTTTTTTGAGTTCTTCTTGGAGCATCTGTCTCAAATTCGTCCTTAAAGTCCCGGAGCTAACCCACTGCTTACTAATATCTCTTACCAATCTATCAATGCGGCACCAGCGAGGCGTTAAATTTTTTACTTCCTTCAAAACTCGTATCAAATCCATGTCATTGTAACTTTTGTACTCTCCCCGCTTCCACATATTGAACAGCTCGGTCCCAGGTATCACCATGGCCGGATAAACTTTCAGATAGTCCGGTTGGAAACGTGGATCTGTAAACATGATTTTGGCCATCTCGATATCGTTCTCCGGCGTACTACCGGGCAGATTGGGCATAAAGTGGTAGCAAATCTTGATTCCGGCATTCCGACACATCCTGGTCGCTTCGGCAACTTCCCGGAGTGAATGTCCTCTGTTTATTTTTTGCAGTATCTGTTCATCAAACGCCTGCACTCCCAATTGAATTTTTGTTACTCCCATTTTTCTCCAAAGAATAATTTCTTCTTCTGTCACCCAATCGGGCCGGGTTTCTACCGAGATACCTACTATCCGTCTTTCACCCATCTCGTTAAATTTTTGTGCTTCTTCAAGACTGTCTGACACAAAGCCATTTACCCCATCGTACATACCCTTAAAAAACTCCAATTTATATTCCTCGGGATACGCCGAAAAAGTTCCCCCAATCACAATCAAATCAATTTTATTGGTAATGTGTCCGGTCTCTTCCAGCTGCTTCAGTCTCATTTCTACTTGCAGATATGGATCAAACTTGAGTTTTTTGGCTCTTTGGGCAGCCGGCTCGTCCGAAAGATATGACTTTGGCATGCCAGCTTCAAGTGGGCAATAAACACAGTTACCCGGGCAATAGTGCGGCTTCATCATCACAGCAAATGGCGCCACCCCTGACTCCGTCCGTACACTTCTGGTCTTATACAGCTCTTTGATTTCCTCGTCCTCTACAAAAGGCCATATTTCCGAATTCTTAGGCATCCTCCCAAGCACCTTGGCCCAAACACGACGATAATCCTCCAGATTTTCAGAAGTTAGTTTTTCCGCATCCCTTCGCACCAAATCTTCAATTTTCACTCGCTAATTTTACCCCATCATTAAACACTCCGCCTGCACAAAAAAGACGGGGTATTAAACCCGTCTTGGTAGCTACTTGTCCTGCTTTGGTCTCGGCCCCACTCTCTCCAGCCAATTCCAAATATTCCACAAACCGTCTGGGTATGGCAATACTCCACACGCGGACAAAGGAATTGCTTTTCTAAGCCGGAATGGACCGGTGAGAACATAAAAAGCTATCCACCCGTCTTCTCGAATCTCGTCTAGCTCTATGAGGACTTCAGGCTTCTCGTTGACAAACCAAAAATACGTCTGACCAACCACCAACTGATTGGGGGAGGATACCATTTGTTTGTTGTGAAGCACTTGTGATCTGCCTGCTGTTTGGAGCTCATCTTGTGTCACGTCCAGAAACGAACAACGGCTCTTATGAGCAATTACTTCCAGCTTGGACTCATCGATCACAGAAGATCCATCGAAATAGATCGCGGATACCACAAATCGGATGGCTTGCATGTGTTCGTTATCAGCCTCACAATCACGTCCTTCGAAATTCATCTCTCTTTCCATTGCCCGGGCAGCCGACGCGATATAATCAATAGATTCCAGATCGATATCCATATCGAGTGTCTTGCACATCTGTCCGAGCGTTTCCCTGATTACGAGTACAATTCCGTGAACATCAGTACACCGTACTAGGCTCATTATTGCCTCCGAAAATTAAATTTAAGCTATATTATCAAATTGCTTTATCCAGATTATACAGCAATTAGACTATACAATCACGCTATAGGTTTAGTGATATGATAATTCTATGGAATCAATTAGAGACACCTACAACCAAATAGGGGCCAATTTTTCCGCTTCTCGCGGCTACATCTGGCCGGATCTCAGACCATTTCTGGCCGAGGTAAAAGAAAACGCCTCGGTTCTTGATGTAGGCTGTGGCAATGGCCGCCTTCTCCTCGGACTTCCCAAAAAAGTAACATACACCGGTATTGATTTCTCCACAGTATTACTGGAGAAGGCAGTCGAGATCCACCCCAACGCTCATTTTATCGAAACAGACATTACCAAACCGGATGTGTGGAAAGATCTTCCCCTTTTCGACTATATCTTCTGCATTGCCGTCATTCACCATCTGAACAACCGCCATGACCAGCTCTTCGTGCTCAAAGAAATAAAAAAACACCTCAATCCCGGTGGAAAATGCCTTATTACTGCCTGGAACCTCTGGCAGCCAAAACTTCTCAAACATCACCTGAACCTCAAAGTAAAGCTCAAAAATCTACGCCATCTTTATATCCCCTTTCAGGGCAAACCCCGCTTCCACTTCGCCCACACCAAGCCGTACCTAGAAGGTCTCCTGCGAGAAGCCGGCCTCAATCTCATCGTCTCCAAAACCTCCCGTAACTATCTCATCCACAGTTGACAATAGCCTACCGCTATAAGACAATACTAAAATAAGCACGTTTATTTCTTGGAGGCAACATGAGCTTAAGTAACTGGCAAGAAATGGTCAAGAAAGGAATTGCTGGGGAAGAGACGGTCACTTGCTTTGTTGCGGCTCTAGACTGTCTCCTTGACCACATCGATATTCCCTTTAAGGTCTATGCCGAATACACCAATGCATTTCTTTGTGAATCATTTTTCGGAGAAGATCGTCGACTAGAAAGAACTATCTATCGTTATGTCCTAAATTATTCTTTGGGCAGTTGTAGTCTCAAAAACATTTCGGTAAAGAGAGCATCTAATCCAGAAGCATTGAGAGATGTAATCAAAAGAGCCTATCAAGGAAGAAGACACATCATCATCTACACAGGCATCAACCACGTTGTTGGTTTAAAGCCCATCAATCCTAATATTTGGGCAATGGTGGGAAACAGCATACCCACAGATGAACAGCTCTATATTGAAGAAATTTTTCCGTTTCTGTATGTTCCCCCATGTACTCAAAAAATAAGAGACAGGACCAATATTTTTATCATAGGTTAATTCCCTCATCCTCGCTCAAGCGGGGATTTTTGTGCTCTTTTTTCTTTTACGAATTCCCTGCAAGTTGACACACCAAAACATTTTTGACATACTTTATTCACCATGCCAAACGACGACCTCGGCCAATTCCCCACCCCAGCCTCATCTTCACCTCTACCTCCCAATCTGCCCACCACACCCCCCACCACTTCGATTCTGGAGGATATCAATGCCCCCGTCACCAATCAAATCTCTACTGAACCATTCTCTACTCCACCCACCGAAACATCTTTGCCTAGCCAAGAACCAATAACTAATAACCCCGAACCGGTAAACTCCGCTCCCGCCTTCGAAGAAACACCTGACGAGATTCCCTCTTTTACCACTCCCAACAATGAACCGATAACCATTAACACGGAACCATCTCAGACACCACCATCCCCACCCATTACCACGGAATATCCGAACCAAGAACCAATAACTAATAACCCCGAACTCCCACCGGTGCCGGCCACCATCGTTCCCAAAGGCGGCTCCTCTTTTGGCTCTCTTATCACCATCATAGTTCTTCTCATCGCAGGTGTCGCTATCGCCGCCGCTGTATTTTTGTTTTCTCAATCCAAACAACTTAAAATGCAAATTCAGGAAATTACCCAAACTCTTGAAAAACAAAAAACCACCGTCACCCCCACCCCAACTCCAACGATCATCGAATTCGCGACCCCTACTCCTACGCCAGAATCCTCAATCAGTGCAACTCCAACCGTATTTCCCACTCCCACCTCAACAATTTCCGCAGAGACAGCTCTACCATTATCCAATGCTCCTAAAGCTCTTAGAGTAGCCCTCAATCATCAGCCAAATGCTCAGTTAATTCTCATAAAGACAGAAAACGCTACCTCTCCACAAATCGCTTCTACCAAATATTTTTTCCGTCAGGACTTGACTACAAAAAAATATTTTTACATCATGATCACCGGCATTAACGATCCGGAAATTGTAGATAAATCAATATACGTCACCCCGGACAGCAACATTCCATCTCTGAACGACATGGTCTTGGCTAACACTCTAGGAATTGACTTAAATGAAGCCGTAAAAATTGCTTACGGTCTCTGCACCAGCGGTCTTTGCAATAACGCAACGGTCAAAGCTCAGTACATCAAGTCCGAAGAAAATGTTATTTGGCAATTGAGTTTCGTACCTTCAGACACCTCCAAGGGAACTTTGGTTTTACAGCTAAATGCTCGGACGAAAGACGTTCTCTTCAAATCCCCCGGCTTCTAAACTACCCGAAATCTGAGACTATTGCACCGTGTCAACAAACAAAGTCGTTCCGCTGAATTCACCCTTGACGGTAATATTTTTTCCATTAAACTGTTTAAGATCAATTTTCCGACTAGTTATTTCTATTACTTTCCCACTCGATGTGATAGTTACTGTATCACCTGCTACCAGTACTTTCCCGGTGATTATCTGAACAGGACTTTCGGTTTGCACGTCCGCAGGCTGAGCTACCAAGCTACAACCTCCAAGAAATAGTCCAAGGACCAATGTCCAAACGATAGCTTCTTTCTTTTTGTTCATACTTTCATAATATCAAAAAAAATTCCTCCGCAAAGGAGGAATCTTTTTATGGTGCCGAGACCTGCCTGCCCTCCTACCGGCGGTTAAACCGGCAGGCAAGGCAGGGTTCCCCTCAGTAAAACTCTGCTGTTGTTTTCTTCGGGACCCGACTCGCCAAGATCGTTACGTGCTTGGCTCCGTCACTCGAACCCTTCCAGATCATAAAAAAATTTCCCCACGAGGGGGAAATTCTTTTATGGTGCCGAGAGCAGGGTTCGAACCTGCGTAGGCTTGCGCCGCGGGTTTTACAGACCCGAGTATTTGACCACTCTACCATCTCGGCAACTAATGATAATTGTATCAAGGAGCCGTCATTGGGGGTCGAACCCAACACCTCGTTCTTACCAAGAACGCGCTCTGCCAGCTGAGCTATGACGGCACAAACAACACCCCATTTTACCTCATTTTTCCCCTTTCCCCAAGCACAGATGGTAAAATCTTTACATCTCACCATGCAACTTAACATTGGAGGCTAAATGAATCTCAACAGTTCTCTGATAATAATTGTAAATATCCTTATTCTTTCTGCGCTGATCATCATCAGCCTAATCGATCTTTTCTATTTCAAAAAAACGGGCACTCACCTCACACGCTCTTTTAATTCCAGAATTTCTGTCCTTTTTCTGATTATGGGGATGGTTACCCTGGTTCTGATGTCCGTCTTCTCCAGCTCGGCTCTTTCCTACTTCCTCATAGCCGTGTTTTTCTTTCTCGGAGCCAGTTTTTCCGCAGAACGCTACCGAAAAGGATCATAACCATGAACAATCCCGCCATAGACCGCAACGACATTTGGATCGGCTGGCCTGAACTGAATGAGGAAACCGATTATTTCTCAGCCAAACTAGTTTAGAAGTACACTTAATCGGGGTAATTTGTAGGTGTTACGAGATATAATTTCACCAAAGATCTTTGATTTACAGGAGTTATAACTTATGAAAATCTTTGCACGAGGGTTTTCGGAAAAACTAAACATTCTTGCTACTGCGCATCGCCCCCACGTGACCATTCTTTCCTTCGCACAGATTGAAATATTGTGTAACTTAGCCGGTTACCGTATATCCAAGCTCAACGAACAAATGTTTACTATCTTCCACGCAGATGGTAAGCATGGATTGGACAACGGTTTCTATGTCATCTGGCACGTCTTGCCTGATTATCAGGGATTGGTTTATTACCCCACACTGCAATCTTATTATGCGCGTGGTCGGAACCAGCAGATACTTGACGAGATGTTAAAACATCTGGCTTCATTTTTACCCAACATTGGTTTCTCACTTGAAACCATCTTTCCTATCCAAGAAGAAATCGTCACCCTTCCTGAAGAACTCAAAGGTAACTCGGGTATTGAAGTCATGCTCCTCTCCGAATTTCAAAAGAAGTTCCGCCCTCTTTACCGATTCATGCAAGAAAAGATGGTCGCTCCCCGCTAACATCTACCGATTCCGCCAATGGCGGGTTAAGAAAGTATCCGTTCTAAATGCCCCGCCAAGGCGGGGCATTTTTTGTACCTAAATTTCCAAAAAATGGTAAAATTAGCTTCGTACGCCACCTTAGCTCAGTTGGCTAGAGCACCTCTTTTGTAAAGAGGGGGTCCTGGGTCCGAATCCCAGAGGTGGCTCTAATTAAACATCACTCCCTCGCGGAGGGATATTTAATTTGTGTTAGTCTGGGATGAGGAATGGCGGAGCCGAACAGGTAACGGTTTCGGCGAGCCCGGTCCTGAGAAGAACTCAGAAGAGTTCTATCGAAGGGAATCCCAGAGGTGGCTCTAATTAAACATCACTCCCTCGCGGAGGGATATTTAATTTGTGTTAGTCTGGGATGAGGAATGGCGGAGCCGAACAGGTAACGGTTTCGGCGAGCCCGGTCCTGAGAAGAACTCAGAAGAGTTCTATCGAAGGGAATCCCAGAGGTGGCTCTAAAGTCTATGCCCAAAGAAATTGATCCAAGACAGGCCATTTACCCCGCTCAAACCATCTTCCAGAGGTTGTGTGCCCTGAGAAACTACCAATACATTATCCGTAATTTTCCCACTGCCGATGCTTACGAAGAGATGCTCCAATTAGAAAATGATCTACGAACTCAAATAGAAATATGGGGAGACATAGAGGCAATTGACTTCTGGCTGTCCAGCAACGACCCCCATCACGGCAGGATAGCCAATATAAAAGAGTTGGACCTCAGCTGGCTCACTTAAAATCCGCTCCGACGATGATCATCAAATCGGCTTTCGGAAAAGCCTCCGCCGACTGCGTGGCCACTTGCCCACCAACCAATAGCGCCACTTCCGCCGCCTGTCTGCTCATCTTTCCCGTAATGTCGAGTACCAAAGTCTTTTCATAGCTATCCGACTTCGCCGTTGCTTTGGACACTACCAAGACGCCGGGGATGTTTTTCTCCATAATTCTTTTTTCCAGTTCGTTAGAAATTCCCGTGTTCTTCGAGCCATTGACTAGGGCAATTTTCAAAGGATTCTTTTCATCCACTCCACTTATAGTTATCTGTTGATTCCCAATATTCACCGGGACCACATCCACCAAGAGGTTTGTCGACGGCCGGTAAATGTAGGCCTTTTGGGCTTTGGAATATATCAATATCTTGTCACCATTTTCGGCCCTGGCAAACACCGGCTGATCTTTTAGCTTTTCCTTGTCAGTCACCGTCGCCACTACCGGCTCCTCGTCAGCAGGCAAAACCACCAACTTAGAAAGTTTTCCAACTAATTCTTTAATTTCTTCCTTGGCTACACTTTGCGGATCCTTCTTCAACGTTTCTATCTCAATCCCTAATTTCTTATTTTGCCTCGACAGTCTCCAAGAATTTATAGCTAACCCTCCAATCACAACTGCAACTCCGATAATCAATAGCTGAGCCTTAGATAATTTAATCATTTGTACTAAATTTAACAAACTAGTAACAATTTTGCAACATTTCACATATTGATTTATATTTCGGCATCAGATAAACTAACAAATATGAGTGTAAGATATGTTACAGTGATATCTACAGCCAAAGTGAGATCATTTGTCCTTTATCTTGTATTTAGCCTCTTATTTTTCTTCTCAGCATCCACTCCAACGCACGCCGCACCTAACATCCTAAACATCATCACTACAGTAGTAAACGATAGCGGAAATACTTGGAACCCATCAGACTTTAGTGTTTCCGTCAAGAAGGATGGCCAGAACGTATCCGGCAGTCCATCACCGGGCACCGCATCACCAGGAAAACGGTACACCCTTGAAGCGGGATCATATGTTGTCATTGCCGGTCCTTACGAAAAATATAGTTCTTCCTATGGCGGTGACTGTAGTTCGGACGGTCAAATTTCCCTTTCGTCGAACGAAAATAAGACCTGTCTCATCACCACAAACGACATACCGCCTAGGCTAAATGTAATAGTTAGTGTCATAAACGACAATGGCGGAACACTATCCGCTTCCAACTTTACCATTCATGTCAAAGTTGGAGGGGCCGATCTTGCGGGTAGTCCCACTTCCGGAAAAGACTCTCCCGGAACTTTGTTTGAATTAAATAGAGGTACTTTTATTGTCAGTGAGGATGTAAACCGCTTATATACCCAAAGTTTTAGCGGAGATTGCGACACAAATGGCAATGTTACTCTCTCTATTGGGGATATTAAGACCTGCATCATTGTCAACGACGACAACGCCTCCACCATTCCCCTATTTCCGAATACGGGTGGCACTTCAAATACTGAGCCCATTTTTTGTTTTAACAGAAACAACCTCACATGGATCTTTGCCACAATAATTTTGGGTTTTATGGGATACCTCAACTTTAGGCCACATACGAAGTCCACAAAGAAAGTTCCATGATATATTGATGTTGTGGTCTCAGACAAAAGCACCCCAAATGTTTCAGGTATTGGTACGACATCAGGCCTAGCCATAGATACTGCCATCGCCAAGTTTCTCCCCTACCTCCAAGAAATTCAGAAAAAACTCACTATTCTTCTGATCGTCATCCTCGTCTCCGGCATCTCCGGCTTTCTCTACTACCAGAAAATACTCACTTTCGTCATGCACATCTTCAATCTCAAAGGCATTACAGTGGTCCTTTCCTCACCTTATCAATTCATCGACCTGGCTGTGAATACGGGCATTGCCACCGGCGTCATCATCGCCTTTCCCCTTTTTATCTATTATTTGCTTAGCTTTCTCAAACCAGCACTTGCCTCCAAAGAGTATGGTCTAATTACTCGCCTGGTCCCCTTTACCTTACTTCTATTTATCATAGGCTTCGGCTTTGGTGGCTGGGTAATGCAGTTTGTTATCAACCTCTTTACTCAAACAGCTATCAACTTCGATGTCACCAATATCTGGGATATCAGCCACTTCTTCTCCCAGACTATTATCATGGGTGTCTGCCTTGGCCTCCTTTTTGAAATGCCGGTCGTCGTTACTCTTCTTATCAGACTTAAAATACTCAAGAAAAAGACAATCGCCAAAAACCGTCGTTATATTTACACCGCCATTCTAATTTTGGCGGCACTATTACCACCAAGTGATGTAATTTCCCTGTCCATTCTCACCATAGTTCCTCTTTCGCTTTTTGAACTTGCGCTATTATTCAATAAATCTATATAATTAGATTATGTTCAGCAATATCGGCTCTGGGGAAGTAGTCGTCGTAGTATTAGTAATACTTTTCCTCTTTGGTGGTAAAAAACTCCCCGAACTTGCTCGGGGTCTGGGAGAATCAAGCAAGGAACTAAAAAAGGTCAAGACAGAAATCCATCACGCTCTTTCCGACATCAAAAACGACGATGATCAGGAAGACAAAGCCTCTCCGGAGGAAAAAACGAAGGGGGGTGAAACCGGTAATGCCTAATATAGGATTAAATGAAATAATCATTGTTGCCATTGTCATCGTTGTCCTCTTTGGCAGTAGAGCTCTTCCCAACTTTATCAGAGGAATTGCAAAGGCCATCAGAGAGTTTCGTCACGCAAAAAAAGGAGATGAGTGATATCATAGTTATTAATTACTATCTTTAAAAAATATGTTTAAAAATATCGGATGGCCGGAAATTTTGGTCATCGTAGTTGTCTTAGTTGTTCTCTTTGGCGGCAAAATCCTTCCCAAAATCGGGAAAACCATCGGTGAATCGGGAAAAGATCTCAAAGATGCTACTCAGGACCTAAAAGAAGCCCTTAAAGACAAATAATGTTTGGCAATATAGGACCATCGGAACTACTTCTAATAGGCATGGTCCTCTTTTTGCTTTTCGGCGGCAAGAAACTTCCCGAACTTACCCGCGGACTGATTGATTCAATTCGACAATTTCGGACGGCCTTCAAAGAAGGCGCCTCAGACTCGGAAACCAAAAAATAATCACCCTCCCCTTGTTCTTTCTCTTGTAAATTTTGGTAAGATAAACTTATCTCATGCCCAACAGAATATATAACGTCAAACAGGCAGCCAAGATTCTAGGGTTGTCTACCAACACGACCTACAAATATCTTAACGAAGGCAGAATTAAAGCTGCCAGGGGACATATCAGAGGTACCTTCATCATTCCGGCCAGGTCTCTTGAGGTTTTTCTTGGCAGCAAACTGCCGGATGTCACTCCCTCAAGCGATGGGAATGATAGTGAAAAAACAATAGCCGATCACGAGGTGAACATCGAAATTGGCTCACCCACTCTTGCCACCAAAGTTACCCGTCTACTAATTACTCTTGCCTTGTTGATCATCATCGCCGATATTGTTCTCACCAAAAATTTTTCTCCCATTGCTCAAACTGCCAGAGTCACACTGATTGCAATTCTAATTCTGATTTCCTATCAATACGGGGGCTTTGTCAAAAAATGATCTATCCATGAGAAAATCCAGTCTGGAAATAATTGACAATAGTCTGTTTCTGTACGGTGCTCTTGTAACTTTCATTCTTACTTTCGCAGGATTTTTTAATCTCAATGATACTCAAGGTCTTATTGCATTGGGACTATTCTTGCCGGTGTCTTTCTATTTCATTATCAAGGTCTATTCTGCGGCCAAAAGACTTTTTCACACAGAGAACTTCTCGTTAACAAATTTCATTCATCAATCGGAAACCACTTTTCTGATTAATCTTGTCCTTCTTTGCTTCGCCATTGTCATGATCCTATTTCGCATCAGCGTCCAAATCATAAAATGAATTCAGATAAAATCCTCATCGTCTATAGCTTCCTTGCCTGTTTCTTCCTGATGATTGTGGGTATTTTCTCGGCACGGACTACGAACCAACTTCTAAATGCTTTCATTTATCTACCTCTGGTATTTTTCTTCGGCACCAAAATCTTCCACCCATTAATCAGACCCTTACCTAAACCGGCGTTAAAAAAATCACGCAAGGGTACAGAAGCGGAGTCATCGACCGACGATTCATCTTGGGATCCGGCAACTGCTCAGGGTGTCGCCGACAACAACAAACGTCTTTTTTTACAGCTCATTGGGACTACCGGCATCTCTCTTCTGATTATGTCTCTGTTTAGTCGGAGAGCCAGGGATACTTTCTTTAGTGGCAGTCCGGTGACACCGGAAGTCGTTTCTCTCAAAGACATTGCCGGCAATACCGTCAATCCCGCCGAAAAGCAGGCAACAGACGGTTACAGCATCTCCGACATCGACGATGGCTCCTTCCCCGCCTACTATTCCTTCGTCAACAACAATGGTGCCTGGTATATTATGCAAAACATATCTGGCACTTTTCGATATGCCAAAGGAGACTCCAATTACTCAGCTAGCTGGGATATCAGGAACAAACTACATTACGACTACTACAATAAAATCTTCGGCTAAAGAAGACTTCGTGATATAAAATATGGCCATGTTAACCATTGCCATACCTTCAAAAAATGAAGTCTTTCTTCGAAAGACCATCTTGGACGTTTTGGAAAAAGCCACCGGTGATATCGAAGTTCTACCCATTCTAGACGGCTATGATCTGCCTGCCGAAGAAATTGTCGTCGACCCCAGAGTAAGATACATCAGATTGCCGGCGGCAAGCTTCTCACAAAAACGTCATGGCGTCAATTTGGCAATTTCCCAAGCAAAGGGGAAATACGTTATGTCTCTTGACGCACATTGTATGATGGCCAAAGGTTTTGATGTCCAGCTTGCCAAAGATCATCACCCAAATTGGGTCCAAATCCCCCGCCGAAATCGCTTGGACGCCGTCAAATGGAGTTTACAACCCCAAAGCGACAATCGTCCGCCCATTGACTACGAATATATTATGTTTCCACCACTTATGAATGATCACTCCATTCATGGCTTCAAATGGGACACAAGGACTCTAGCAAACTCGGACAAACAAATCGACGACACTATTCAGTTTCAAGGCTCCTGCTGGTTCATGACCAAAAAGTGGTTCGACAAAATGGGTTTTATGCAGGTGGAGGGCTATACCGGCTGGGGTCAGGAGGCCGAGGAAATCTCCATGACCACCTGGAAAAATGGAGGTAGAGTGGTGACAAACAAAAATACTTGGTATGCTCACCTCCATAAAGGACCGGTCCACGGAAGGATGTATCACCTCAGTAGAGAAGAAAATCGACGCAGTTATGACTATTCATACCACAAGTGGCTTATCGAAAACAAAGATTTTTTTATCGGCCTAATCGAAAAATTTGCCCCCCTCCCCGGCTGGCCCCCCAATTGGAAGGAAAAGCTATGGCCCTCCGATACCACTATAATCAGTAATAATAGTACTAACAAAAAGAAAATGGAAAAAACTATGGCCACCAAAAATAACACTACCATTATTTACATCACCTCGAACATCGAAAATCTCAAGTTCGAACATAAAATTCGTAAAGAGCTGGAAAATAATTCTCATGGTCTTCCCATAATTTCCGTTTCCAGGAAACCAACCAAGTTCGGAAAAAACATTTGCGTTGGTGATGTCCCGCTATGTAGTTCGTCAACCTTGAAACAAATATTGGTCGGTCTAGAGGCAGCCAAGACCAAATATGCCATACTGGCCAAAGACGATTACGTTTACCCACCGGAATATTTTACCCAAACTCCTCCAAGCGACGATCGACTGTATCAGAATGCCAACGTTTGGGTATTGGGAGACAAATATTGGCAAACAAACCATTTTGAATTTGCTCAGATAGGTAATCGAAAGCATTGGATTGATATGATTAAAGCAGCACTTAAAGATCAAAAGGATTGGGAGCCTGTTGGAGTTTCGCTTACTCTTCATAACACCAATCAGACAGATTGGGTCACAGAAAACGCCATCATCAACATTAAGTCCACTAGCGGCCTACGCAGATTTCCCTCGGTCAGAAGAGACGCTTATCCCAAAAGAGGTCTGCCCTATTGGGGCCTTGCAACAGAATTAAAAACCAAGCTGGGTGTTTAAATAGGATGGATGCTTTAGCCTATCTCACCGAAAAATATAAGATCGATCTCTCCCTGCCTTCTCCCTTTAGTGTTCCCATGAGTAGGGAAACCGATATCCCGCAGATGTTTAAAGGGTTGGGTTTCAAGATCGGAGCCGAGATCGGAGTTTATCGCGGAGAATATTCGGAAACCTTACTCAAAGCCATCCCCGGTCTGAAACTTTCCGGGATTGATCTATGGGGTCTCTATCCTGGCTACCGGGACTATCGTCGGCACGACATAATAGACGCCGAACAAGAAGCCAGAGAAAAAACCCGCGGATTTGACTGTCAATTATACAAAGGCTGGAGTCATGAAATAGTTAAACAATTTGCCGATGAGTCATTGGATTTTGTTTACATCGATGGAAATCATGCTTACGAATACACGGTTCAAGACATTGCCCTGTGGTCAAAAAAAGTGAGAAAGGGTGGTGTGATTTATGGTCACGATTTCGAAGATTGGTCCAAAAATTGGCGCCGCTTTGATATGGGTGTCATTAACGCCGTTACAGGCTGGTGCAAATCCTATCAAATCCACCCATGGTTCATCATCACCAAAGACAAGCACCCCGGCTGGATGTATATCAAAACCAAATGAACACATTAGACACCATCTCCAACAAATATCAGCTGGTTTTGGACGATCAAAATGGTCCGATCAAAATCCAGCAAAGTAGAGAGTCCATGGGGCTCTTACTAAATGACCTAGGTTTCAAAAAAGGTGTCGAGATCGGTGTTTATCGGGGAAAATTTACGACTGCCCTAGCCAATAACGCCCCCGGTATGGAACTGACCGGAGTCGATGCCTGGGCTGTTTATCCGGGTTACAAAGATGATGTGGAAAATGATCTGGAAGGCGGCGAAGCTTATGCCGATGCAGTCAGACGAACCAAGCACTATCCCAATATTCATCTTGTCAAAGCCTGGTCCACCGAAGCGGCCAAAATGTTCGAAGATCAGTCTCTCGATTTCATTTACATCGATGCCAATCACGACTTTGAACACTGTGTAGAAGATCTGGCGGCTTGGAGCAAGAAGGTTAAAAGTGGTGGCATCATTTCGGGTCATGATTATGCCGTCAATCATCGGAAAAAAGTGGGAGTCGTAGAAGCTGTTACCGGTTGGATAACTGCCTACGAGATCAAGCCATTATTTATCTGGGAGGACAGGACCCCCAGCTGGATGTTTGTCAAGCCATGAATCCCATCTTATGAACGATGTCACCGTCCTCTATTATTCGGCCAGCTCTCAAAGACCGGAGTTTGAATCAAGGATCAGGGCAGATCTTTTAAAAAAGATCGGCGGTCTACCCTTGATCTCCGTCACCCAAGAAGCGCTATCGGATTTCGGAGAAAATATTTGTGTTGGTAAACACTTAAATTGCTATCACAATGAGTTCAGGCAGATCCTGATTGGATTAGAGAGAGTTAAGACTACTTACATCATCGTTGCAGAAGCGGACTGTCTCTATCCGCCAGAGTATTTTAGATTTAAGCCTAAGGAACCCGGCCACTGCTATCGTCACGGGAACGTCTGGGTTCTTAAAGATAAAAGATTTTTGTTTAAAGGTAAGTCTCACTGTGCTCAGCTAGTAGATACAAAAATGTGGCTTAACAAAATATCAAAAAGTTTTGAGGGCATGTCCGAATGGTCTGTCGATGGTCAAAGGATCGCAAACATCTTCCAGCCAGACGAAGAAAGAGCTTGTGTTTGGACCACTGACAGTCCCATTGTCACCATCAAGACTTATGGTGGGGTATCCCGACATACACAGATCAAACCACACATCCCACCGACAAAAATGTTACCATATTGGGGTTCAGCCGAATTACTAACAAAAGAAATGTCCGCATGAAAAGAATTGCCCGCATGGCCACTCATGTTCCGGTATTAACCAGAGCGTTCGACCTTTCGGAAGGTGATGTGTTGGAAATCGGCACCGGTTATTTTTCCACTACCCTTCTAGATTGGTTGTGTGCCATCTCCGGCCGCAAGCTGGTTTCTTACGAAACTGACCCCAGATGGTATGAAAAAACCAAGAGGATGCAGTCCGATTATCACGATATTATTTTTGTTGAAAACTGGGACGCTATCCCCCTCGACCAAAAACATTGGGGTTTGGCTTTTATCGACCATGCTCCTCACGCCAGAAGATCGGTGGAGATCAAAAGGCTAAAAGACAAAGCGGAATATATCGTCGCCCACGACACCGAACCCAGATCCGAAAAACTTTATGGATATCCCAATATCTACTCCCTTTTCAAATACAGATTTGACGACAAACGAGTCGAGCCCTGGACTAGCGTACTCAGTAACTTCCACACCCTCGCAAAGTTTAAGCCATGAAGATCTTGTTTTGTACCTTCCACTTCCCAGATTACGGCTTAGACACTCTGTATTCGGCTTTATATGAACACTTGGGTGCCGAAAACATTTTTGAGTATCCCGAAAAAGGGATCCTGCATGGTGAAAAACATAACCGCTACGTCAATTATCCCAATTTCTTTCAACTGGAAAAAACAAGAACCGATGCCGAAAAATTTGAAATGTTAAAAAGGGACGAATTTGATTACCTCCTTGTTGGTTGCCGCGCTTTCGCTCATTATACCTATCACCGTAACCGCAACCGGCATTATGATGACGATTTTTATGCCTTACTAAAGGAGAAAAGCCTCATCGTCCCCACTATTCTGGTTGATCAAGGCGACGATCCGGGTATAAATCACGATCTGATCAAAGAGCTTCATGCCAAGCTCTACTTTAAAAGGGAGTTCAAAAAGGAAAACGCTTTGGATCGAATGATCATTCCTTTCAACTTTTCGTATCCCGAAGTCCCCCACGATATTCACTCCAATTATATTCTTGATGTATTTTGGGCCGGTAAAGTCAACCCCAGCCGGGAGCCATATGTTCTGGCGGCGGAAGAGTTATTGAATACCAAGTTCTATAACCGCTACCGGCAAAGCGCATACAGAAAAACTCTCGCCGAATACAAAATAGGCTTGAATCTTAAAGGCCTTGGAGACGATACCGTTAGGTATTATGAAATTCCCGCCTACGGTGCCTTACTCTTCTCCCAAAAGTTGAGCATCGTTATCGAAAATGATTTCAAAGACGGAGAAACAGCTATTTTTTTTGACGGTATTGACGAAATGAAAGAAAAACTCCTCTTTTGTCTCCATCACGAAAGGTACGTTGATAAAATAAGGCTGGCTGGCTACCGCTGGTTCACCAAATATCATTCAAATAAAGTTCGAGCCACCCAATTTATGGAGAAGATCCAGCAAGTAACTCAATAGCATGGGAAACACAATCAATATTCGAGGTATCACCATCAATCTACATCGTAGTGAATCATTGTCTAACCATCTCCGCCGGGAGCGGGAATTTTTTGAACCGGATATCTTAGATTATCTTCGGGATATTCACGGGCAACAGAAGGTCATTGTCGACGTTGGTGCGAACTTCGGAAACCATGCAGTCTACTTTGCCAACTTCCTGAAATATCAGAAGCTTATTTGTTTTGAGCCTATCCCTGACAATTTTGATCTATTGAAAAGAAACCTCACCTACCCACACACCAAACTATTACCTTTTGCCCTTAGCGATAAGAAGACAACTCTCAAGATGACTCCCAATCGGCGCAACATGGGAGCATCCAAAGTAGACGAAAATGGTTCTCTGTCCGTATGCGCCATTACCTTGGATAGTCTGGATTTGGAAGATGTTACCCTGCTCAAGATCGATGTAGAAGGTTATGAACCCAATGTCCTGGCCGGAGCCAAAAAGACGATCAAAAAATGCCACCCCTTGATCTTGATCGAGGACAAAGACCTGATATATCAAAAGCTATTACCGGGTTATGTTCTGGAAAAAGGCTGGCCTCAACACAAAACCTATTTATACCGCTGGTCAGACGACGAAACAAGGGCAAAACCCTATCTAATATCCATCTGTTCCTACTCCCCCAGCATAGAAGCCCACAATAAATCCCTAACCAAGCTAGAAGATAGCGTAGAGAGGATAAATGTCGATCTGGAAAAATATCCCGGTCATCTATTTCGGTGGGATTATATTCCCAAGGATCTGGACAGAAAAAGAGTTTTCCTTTTCACTGATACCTTTGATGTCTATTTCCAAAAACCGATCCCTCCGCTTTCACCCGACAAGATATATGTGGCCAACGAAGGGGAAATCTTTGTCAACAACTCCTGGTGGCGGCACATGTTCCGGCACAATCCACAGTTCAACAGTCTCAAAAACGAGACAATCTACAATGTCGGTACTTTCGCTTGTTCCGGTAAGATAATGGATAGTTGGGTCAAGTATATCCAAGAGGCCCGCCGGGCGATGGATGGCTCCTCTACCGAACAATTGCTCTTTAATGTTTGGCTCAGGCTACCGGAGAACATCGCGCGCATAACAGAGTTACCGGACCTCTTCTGTTCTATTTACGCCAATCTCGAAAAAGGCATTGCTGTCTTGAACGAAAAAACCGAATTTATTAATCAGCAAGGTGATCTTTTTTCGGTCGTTCACTTTAACGGAAGTACCAAAAAAATATTTAATAAACTTCAAAAAGGGATCGTCCCCTTGCGGCCAGTTGCCAAAAAACTTTCGATCATTATCGCTTTTTACAACAGTCACGGTGCTGTCGCGCGACAAGTCAAACACTTCCACGATATGGATCTACCGGATGATATTGAATTTATATTCGTCGACGACGGCAGCAACCCTCCACATCGGATAGAAGACTACCATCTAAAAAATTTGACCCTGCACCACACTAATGACAAACGACCTTGGACTCAGGGACTGGCACGCAATGCCGGTGCCAAACTAGCTCAAGGAGAATATCTCTTTATGACCGATATCGATCACATCCTCTCCAGGGAGGCCATTATGGATGCTTACAACTTCACCGGAGATAAAATGACTTTCCGTCGGTATTTCGGTGTACTTCTGGAAGACGGCACCCTGACTCAAGACCCGGACGTCTTGGAAGAGTACGGCCTGGACATCGGAAGACTTCGGACCAAACGGGGTCTCTATGCCAGTGTCCACGGTAATACTTTTGTAATGAAAAAAGCCACCTTTGAACTGTTGGGCTGTTATGACGAAAGACTTTGTCTCTATGGTCACCATGCCCCCAACAGAGGCGGTGAAGATGGTGATATTAATCACAAATGGAATCATTGGGCGGCCAAACTCGGTGTGTTACCCGTAGAAGGCTCAAATATTTACATGTTCCCCATTGGCCGTTATCATATAACCGGAAACTCAAACCCGTTTGGCTTATTTCATGACCTAAGCCAAGCTCAGATTCAACAGCCAAACAAACCATGATTTACGATCTATCCATTCTTATTCCCTCCAGAAACGAAATGTTTTTATCGAGAACTATCGAAGATATATTAGTGAACATTGAGGGCAATACAGAAATTATCGTCGGTCTGGACGGTCTCTGGGCCGAACCACCCATCAAGGACAATCCTAGAGTTAGAATCTTTCATGTTTCGGAATCCATCGGCCAAAGAGCGATGACCAATCAGCTCTGCCGGCTCTCTAATGCCAAATATATTATGAAAGTGGACGCTCACTGCGCTTTTGACAAAGGCTTTGATGTCAAGATGATGAACGAAATGCACGATGATTGGACCATGGTCCCCGTCATGAGAAATCTTCATGCTTTTAATTGGGTCTGTCCAGACAGCCACATACGCTATCAGGGACCTAGCGGAGTTTGTACAGAATGCGGAAAAGAAACCGTCAGAGACATTGTTTGGATTGCAAAAAACAATCCCCAAAGCACTTCTTACTGCTTTGACCCGGAACCACATTTCCAATATTTTAACGAATTCAAAAAAAGGCCGGAAGGACAAGGAGACCTTACCGAAACCATGTCACTCCAAGGTTCCTGCTTCATGCTCACGAAAGACAAATACTGGGAATTGAATATTTGTGATGAAAATTTTGGCAGTTGGGGATCACAAGGAATCGAAGTGGCAGTAAAAACTTGGCTCTCCGGAGGCCGAGTAATCGTCAACCACAATACCTGGTACGCTCACATGTTCCGCACTCAGGGGGGGGACTTCGGATTTCCTTATGAACTTACCGGTAGTGCTGTCGGCCATGCAAAAAAAACCGCCAAAGAACTTTTTTTCAAAGGCACCTGGGAAAAACAAGTCAAACCCCTCTCTTGGTTAGTCGAAAAGTTTATGCCGGTTCCCGGCTGGAAAGAAGAAGACTTGGCCAAACTCAAAGAAACACTCACCCCGGCTCCATCTACTTCCACTGTCATCCCACTAACGACTTCTATCCCCGCCCCTCAAAGTTCTCAAGTGGCACCCACTCAAAGCCCCAATCAGATACCAATTCCCCTTATCATCCCCATCTCCTCTCCCACCATCGGCTGTATCTATTACACCGATAATTTGCCGGACGAAAAAATTTTGAGAGTTTGCCAAAAACAACTTAAAAAAGCGGTAGCCGGAAAGAAAATAGTTAGCGTTTCCCTAAAACCAATCGACTTTGGGGAGAACATTGTACTTCCGTTGGAACGCGGCTATCTCACCATGTTCAAACAAATTCTAGCCGGTCTTGAAGCACTCGACACGGATATCGTATTCTTTTGTGAACATGACGTTTTGTATCACCCCACCCACTTTGACTTTAGACCAAGCGATAGAAATGTCTGGTATTATGACGGAAATTATTGGTTTTTGAGAGCCTCGGATGGATTTGCCATTCACTATAATGTCAGCCCTCTGTCGGGACTCTGTGTTTATCGAGATATCGCCATCAAACATTACAAGGAACGTATCGCCATGGTCGAAAAAGAAGGATTCTCATACCGCATCGGTTTCGAACCGATGACTCATGGACGCATCCAATGGAAAAATCAATATAAATTCGAAGTGTATCAGGCTTCCTCCCCAAGTATCGATATCAGCCATGGAAAAAATGTAACCTCCAAGAGGTGGACTCAAGATAAATTCAGAAGAAAACCTACAATATGGAAAGAAGCAAACATTGATACCATCCCCGGCTGGGACAATGTCCGAAGACTACTAAAATAGATAAGGATTTATTCCGTTTATTTCATTGCTGACATCCTAGTTTAATGGGTCCTTCCCTAGTAAAATTGAAATATTCAAAGCGAACGTTTGTCGTATCGTAAAAAAATAACGCCTTCATGTCCACAACTACATATACATCATCTACCACCTGGACAGCGCCGGCTGGAACGACTTCCGTCCGAGTTGAATGTTGGGGTGGTGGTGGTGGAGGAGGAGGCTCGAGTGGTACCAATGGTGGTGGTGGTGGAGGAGGTGCTGGTGGTGCCTATGCTCTAGATACATCTGTTACAGTTACGCCAGGCAATACCTATACTGTAACCGTTGGGACCGGTGGTTCGGCTGGAACTACGACAGGAAACGGCGGCACAGGAAACCCGTCGTGGTTCGCTTCGGCCGCTACAGTTTATGCTCAAGGAGGTGCTGGAGGCAGTGTGGGCCCCAACGGAGCTCGCGGTACAGCTTCTTCTGCATCCTCAATTGGAAATACCGTTTACCGAGGAGGTCATGGTGTGGCCGGTGTTTCGGCTAACTATTCAGGTGCAGGAGGCGGAGGTGCAGGATCAGGAGGTCTAGGTGGTACAGGTACAACAACAACGGGAGGGACGGGAACGGCTACGGGGGGAGGAGATGGTGCAGACGGATTAGTTCTTACCGCTGAAGGGTCTGGACTTGCAGGAAGTGTTTGTGGTGGTGGTGGAAGTGGAGGAAAAAAACTCCTAGGTAGTGCTTATACTGGTGGTGCGGGTGCAAGAGGGCAAGTGGTACTTACATATGCAGAAAACAGTCCCTCACTTTCTCCTTCATCATCAAAGTCCCCTTCACGTAGCCCCTCTGTTTCACCATCACGGAGCCCTTCGGAATCACCCTCGCTGTCTCCATCTGCATCGGTATCACCATCGAGAAGTCCTTCCGTTTCTCCAAGTCATTCTCCATCTGCATCTGTTTCGCCATCACGGAGTCCCTCTGTATCACCCTCACTCTCGCCTTCGGCATCTGTTTCACCATCACGGAGTCCATCCGTTTCTCCATCCCTTTCTCCAAGTGCATCTGTTTCGCCATCACGGAGTCCATCTGTATCACCCTCACTCTCGCCTTCGGCGTCAATATCACCCTCTTTGTCTCCCTCGAAATCTCCAAGTCTTTCACCATCGGCATCTGTTTCACCATCAATATCTCCTTCTGTATCGCCTTCTCTCTCGCCATCGGCGAGTATTTCTCCATCACTTAGTCCCTCAGAATCACCGAGTCTTTCACCATCGGCAAGTATTTCTCCGAGTTTAAGTCCTTCTGTATCGCCTTCTCTCTCACCATCGGCGTCAATATCACCATCGATATCTCCTTCTGTTTCTCCATCACTGTCACCGAGTGCTAGTATTTCACCCTCTCTCAGTCCATCTGTTTCTCCGAGTCTTTCACCAAGTGCATCAATATCACCCTCTTTGTCTCCCTCGGAATCTCCAAGTCTTTCACCATCGGCATCTGTTTCACCAAGTATTAGTCCCAGCGTCTCACCATCATTAAGTCCTTCGGCATCGGTAAGCCCTTCTCTGAGTCCAAGTGAGTCACCTTCACTGTCTCCATCAGCATCTGTTTCACCAAGTATTTCTCCCTCGGAATCTCCATCATTAAGTCCAAGTGCGAGTGTTAGTCCGAGTTTAAGTCCGAGTGAATCACCATCACTCTCACCTTCGGCGTCAATATCACCATCGATATCTCCTTCTGTATCACCATCACTCTCACCATCGGCATCGATAAGCCCTTCTCTGAGTCCAAGTGAATCTCCGAGTCTTTCACCATCGGCATCTGTTTCACCATCGATATCTCCTTCTGTATCACCTTCTCTCTCACCATCTGCAAGTATTTCTCCAAGTTTAAGTCCGAGTGAATCTCCATCATTAAGCCCTTCGGCATCTGTCTCACCTTCCGTTAGTCCTTCCGTTTCTCCCTCACTTTCTCCAAGTGCATCGGTATCTCCAAGTTTGAGTCCGAGTGAATCACCCTCACTCTCGCCTTCTGCAAGTGTTAGTCCGAGTTTGAGTCCAAGTGAGTCACCTTCACTGTCTCCATCAGCATCTGTTTCGCCATCACGGAGTCCCTCTGTATCACCCTCACTCTCGCCTTCTGCAAGTGTTAGTCCGAGTTTAAGTCCAAGTGAATCTCCATCACTCTCGCCATCGGCATCAATATCACCCTCTTTGTCTCCCTCGGAATCTCCAAGTCTTTCACCATCGGCATCTGTTTCACCAAGTATTAGTCCCAGCGTCTCACCATCATTAAGTCCTTCGGCATCGGTAAGCCCTTCTCTGAGTCCGAGTGAATCACCATCACTCTCGCCTTCTGCAAGTGTTAGTCCGAGTTTAAGTCCTTCTGTATCGCCTTCTCTCTCGCCAAGTGCATCGGTATCTCCAAGTTTGAGTCCGAGTGAATCACCCTCACTCTCGCCATCAGCGAGTATTTCACCTTCCGTTAGTCCTTCCGTTTCTCCCTCACTTTCTCCAAGTGCATCAATATCACCGTCTCTCAGTCCATCTGAGTCTCCATCTCTCTCGCCATCTGCGAGTATTAGTCCGAGCTTAAGTCCGAGTGAATCACCATCACTCTCGCCTTCGGCAAGTATTTCTCCGAGTTTAAGTCCTTCTGTATCGCCTTCTCTCTCACCATCGGCGAGTATTTCACCTTCCGTTAGTCCATCCGTTTCTCCAAGTCTGAGTCCTTCGGCATCGATAAGCCCTTCTCTGAGTCCGAGTGAATCTCCTTCACTTTCACCATCGGCATCAGTATCACCAAGTATTAGTCCCAGTGTCTCACCATCATTAAGTCCTTCGGCATCGATAAGCCCTTCTCTGAGTCCGAGCGTATCTCCGTCATTAAGTCCGAGTGCGAGTATTTCACCTTCTGTTAGTCCATCCGTTTCTCCAAGTCTGAGTCCATCTGCATCAATATCACCATCAATATCTCCTTCTGTTTCACCAAGTCTTTCACCATCGGCATCAATCAGTCCCTCCGTTAGTCCATCCGTATCACCTTCTCTCTCGCCTTCTGCAAGTATTTCTCCAAGTTTAAGTCCGAGTGAATCTCCATCATTAAGCCCTTCGGCATCTGTCTCACCTTCCGTTAGTCCATCCGTTTCTCCAAGTCTGAGTCCTTCGGCATCTGTTTCACCATCGATATCTCCTTCTGTTTCTCCATCGAGAAGTCCGTCTGTATCCCCAAGTATCTCTCCGAGTTTAAGTCCTTCTGTATCGCCTTCTCTCTCACCATCGGCGAGTATTTCGCCTTCCGTTAGTCCATCCGTATCACCAAGTCTTTCACCAAGTGCATCGGTATCTCCAAGTTTAAGTCCGAGTGAATCTCCATCATTAAGCCCTTCGGCATCTGTCTCACCTTCCGTTAGTCCATCCGTTTCTCCAAGTCTGAGTCCTTCGGCATCGATAAGTCCTTCTCTGAGTCCGAGTGAGTCACCATCGTTAAGTCCAAGTGCGAGTGTTAGTCCGAGTTTAAGTCCGAGTGAATCTCCATCTCTTTCGCCGTCTGCAAGTATTTCTCCCTCACTCAGTCCGTCTGTATCCCCAAGTCTTTCGCCATCAGCATCGGTATCACCCAGCATTTCACCGTCTGTTTCACCTTCACTTTCACCGAGTGCAAGTATTTCACCGAGTTTAAGTCCGAGTGAATCACCCTCACTCTCGCCTTCTGCAAGTATTTCTCCCTCACTCAGTCCGTCTGTATCCCCAAGTCTTTCGCCATCTGCAAGTGTTTCACCCTCCGTATCACCAAGTGTATCTCCATCACTTTCACCATCGGCAAGTATTTCTCCCTCCATATCACCGAGTGTTTCACCGTCTCTTTCACCTTCGGCGTCAATCAGTCCGAGTATATCTCCTTCCGTTTCTCCATCGTTAAGTCCATCTGCGTCAATATCGCCGAGTATTAGTCCCAGTGTCTCACCATCATTAAGTCCTTCGGCATCGATAAGTCCTTCTCTGAGTCCAAGTGAGTCACCTTCTCTCTCACCATCGGCGTCAATATCACCATCAATATCTCCTTCTGTATCGCCTTCTCTCTCGCCAAGTGCATCGGTAAGTCCATCCATTAGTCCAAGTGAATCACCATCTCTTTCACCGAGTGCTTCTGTTTCTCCGTCTTTGTCTCCCTCGGAATCCCCAAGTCTTTCACCAAGCGCAAGTGTTTCTCCCTCTCTCAGTCCTTCTGTTTCTCCCTCTCTTTCTCCTTCAGCATCAATATCACCCTCTCTCAGTCCATCTGAGTCTCCATCTCTCTCGCCATCGGCATCTGTTTCACCAAGTATTAGTCCCAGTGTCTCACCATCATTAAGTCCTTCGGCATCGGTAAGTCCGAGCATATCTCCTTCCGTTTCTCCATCGTTAAGTCCATCTGCGTCAATATCACCATCACTTAGTCCCTCGGAATCCCCAAGTCTCTCGCCATCTGCGAGTATTAGTCCGAGCTTAAGTCCGAGTGAATCACCATCACTCTCGCCTTCGGCGTCAATATCACCATCGATATCTCCTTCTGTTTCTCCAAGCCTTTCACCTTCGGCGTCAATCAGTCCGAGTATATCTCCTTCCGTTTCTCCATCGTTAAGTCCATCTGCGTCAATATCGCCATCTCTGTCTCCCTCGGAATCACCGAGTTTGAGTCCATCTGCATCAGTATCGCCGAGTATTAGTCCCAGTGTCTCACCATCATTAAGTCCTTCGGCATCGATAAGTCCTTCTCTGAGTCCAAGTGAGTCACCATCGTTAAGTCCAAGTGCGAGTGTTAGTCCGAGTTTAAGTCCGAGTGAATCACCTTCTCTCTCACCATCGGCGAGTGTTAGTCCAAGTTTGAGTCCTTCCGTTTCTCCAAGTCTTTCACCGTCTGCATCAGTATCGCCGAGTATTAGTCCCAGTGTCTCACCATCATTAAGTCCGAGTGCGAGTATTTCACCTTCTGTTAGTCCATCCGTTTCTCCAAGTCTGAGTCCTTCGGCGTCAATATCACCATCGATATCTCCTTCTGTATCACCATCACTCTCACCATCTGCAAGTATTAGTCCGAGTATAAGTCCGAGTGTATCTCCAAGTCTTTCTCCTTCGGCGTCAATATCACCATCGATATCTCCTTCTGTCTCACCATCATTAAGTCCTTCGGAGTCGCCTTCGCTTTCACCCTCTCTCAGTCCATCTGAGTCTCCATCTCTCTCGCCTTCTGCATCTGTTTCGCCAAGCATTAGTCCTTCTGTATCACCTTCTCTCTCGCCAAGTGCATCGGTATCTCCAAGTTTGAGTCCGAGTGAATCCCCAAGCCTTTCACCGAGTGCGAGTATTTCTCCAAGTTTGAGTCCAAGTGAGTCACCTTCTCTCTCGCCTTCTGCAAGTGTTAGTCCGAGTATAAGTCCTTCTGTATCACCTTCTCTCTCACCATCTGCAAGTATTTCTCCAAGTTTAAGTCCGAGTGAATCACCTTCTCTCTCACCATCAGCGAGTGTTAGTCCAAGTTTGAGTCCTTCCGTTTCTCCAAGCCTTTCTCCGTCTGCATCAGTAAGTCCTTCTCTGAGTCCAAGTGAGTCACCATCGTTAAGTCCTTCGGCATCGATCAGTCCTTCCATTAGTCCGAGTGAGTCACCATCTCTTTCGCCTTCTGCATCAATAAGTCCGAGTATATCTCCTTCCGTTTCTCCATCGATAAGTCCATCTGTATCTCCCAGCGTTAGTCCGAGTTTAAGTCCTAGTGAATCTCCATCACTTTCACCCTCGGCAAGTATTTCTCCCTCAGTATCACCGAGTGTCTCTCCATCGATAAGTCCCTCAGCGTCTGTTAGTCCATCGATATCTCCTTCCGTTTCTCCATCGATAAGTCCATCTGCGTCAATATCGCCATCTCTGTCTCCCTCGGAATCTCCAAGCCTTTCTCCATCTGCATCAATATCGCCCAGCATTTCTCCTTCTGTCTCACCATCTTTAAGCCCTTCGGCAAGTATTTCTCCCTCCGTATCACCAAGTGAGTCACCATCTCTTTCGCCTTCTGCATCAATAAGTCCGAGTATATCTCCTTCCGTTTCTCCATCGTTAAGTCCATCTGCGTCAATATCGCCCTCTCTGTCTCCCTCGGAATCACCGAGTCTTTCACCGAGTGCTTCTGTATCGCCATCACTTAGTCCTTCTGTATCACCATCGTTAAGTCCAAGTGCGAGTATTTCGCCTTCCGTTAGTCCATCCGTTTCTCCAAGTCTGAGTCCTTCGGCATCGATAAGTCCTTCTCTGAGTCCGAGTGAATCACCCTCACTCTCGCCTTCAGCATCAATATCACCATCACTTAGTCCCTCGGAATCCCCAAGTCTCTCGCCAAGCGCATCGGTAAGTCCATCCATTAGTCCAAGTGAGTCACCATCGTTAAGTCCTTCGGCATCAATAAGTCCTTCCATTAGTCCAAGTGAATCTCCATCACTCTCACCATCGGCGTCAATATCACCATCAATATCTCCTTCTGTATCGCCATCACTGTCACCGAGTGCTAGTATTTCACCCTCTCTCAGTCCATCTGAGTCTCCCTCTCTTTCTCCTTCAGCATCAATATCACCATCACTTAGTCCCTCGGAATCCCCAAGTCTCTCACCATCTGCAAGTGTTAGTCCAAGTTTGAGTCCTTCCGTTTCTCCATCGATAAGTCCATCTGTATCACCTTCCCTTTCACCAAGCGCTTCTGTTTCTCCATCTTTGTCTCCCTCGGAATCTCCAAGTCTTTCTCCATCGGCAAGTATTTCACCGAGTTTAAGTCCGAGTGAATCACCATCACTCTCGCCATCAGCGAGTATTTCTCCTTCCGCTAGTCCATCCGTTTCTCCAAGTCTTTCACCCTCGGCGAGTATTTCTCCGAGTTTAAGTCCGAGTGAGTCACCGAGTCTTTCACCATCGGCAAGTATTTCTCCGTCTTTCTCTCCCTCAGCCAGCACTTCACCTTCCACACCACCACTCGGTTCCTCCTCTATTTCTCCATCAGTCTCACCTAGTCTTTCGCCATCGACTTCAGTTAGTTCCAGTGAAAGCGCCAGTATTTCCCCATCTAGTAGTAAATCCCCATCTTTAAGTCCTTCTGCAAGTGAAAGCCCTAGTATTTCACCCTCCCTTTCACCCTCATCATCAGAAAGTCCAAGTAATTCTCCATCACTCTCACCCTCATCATCAGAAAGTCCAAGTAGTTCCCCATCTAGTAGTAAATCCCCATCTTTAAGTCCTTCTGCAAGTGAAAGCCCTAGCATTTCACCTTCCCTTTCACCCTCATCATCAGAAAGTCCAAGTAGTTCCCCATCCAGTAGTATCTCTCCATCAATCAGCCCTTCGGCTTCCTTTTCTCCATCCGCCAGTGTTAGTCCTTCTGGATCTTCCAGTAAATCACCCTCAGCCTCCGCCAGCGCATCACCCTCTTTAAGTCCTTCTGCTTCATTTTCGCCCTCTACAAGTCTTAGCCCAAGCGCCTCTCCCAGTAACTCACCAAGTACTAGCAGTAGTCAGAGCGCAAGTGTGTCCCCCTCTGAATCACCCAGCCTCAGCCCTTCAGGTTCGGCTAGCCCCTCTTCTAGTTTCAGTCCATCTTCTAGTGTCAGCCCGTCCGAGTCACCTAGTCAATCTCCCAGCGAATCCCCCTCTGAGTCGCCTAGTGTTTCCCCCTCAGCTTCCCCCAGCACGAGTCCAAGCGAATCTCCTTCGGTATCACCGAGTATCAGTCCATCCGAATCACCCAGCCTCAGCCCGTCCGCAAGCACCTCTCCGGTACAATCTTCCAGCGAATCCCCCTCAACCTCACCAAGTGTCAGCCCGTCCGAATCACCAAGTCAATCTCCCAGCGAATCCTCCTCTGAGTCGCCTAGTGTTTCCCCCTCAGCTTCCCTCAGCGCGAGTCCAAGTGTGTCTCCTTCGGCGTCACCGAGTGTCAGCCCTTCTGAGTCGCCAAGTTTAAGTCCCTCCGCAAGCACCTCTCCGGTACAATCTTCCAGCGAATCCCCTTCTGAGTCGCCAAGTTTAAGTCCCTCCGCCAGCACCTCTCCCGTACAGTCTCCCAGTCAGTCCCCCTCAGCCTCACCAAGTTCCACGCCATCCTCAAGCCCCTCCCCATCAGAAACCGCCGCAGTTGTTCCCGTCTCTACATCATCCGCATCACCATCAAGATCACCTTCAGAATCCGCGAGCATCAGCCCGTCAGCCAGCCCTTCTCCAAGCCCTTCGCTTCCGGATATGATTATTCTAATCAACAGAAGCAAAATAGCTCGTCGCATCAATGGTAGAAATTATCTCCAACTTAAGCCCAAACACTCGACCTCTCAAAACACAACAGCGGTTTAGCGACTTCGAGTTATATACTTAAAATTAAGAACATAAAATAAAGTTCTGAACTACTTACCATGTCCTCCCCAAACCAATCACCATCTCAATTTGCTACCATCTCTTTTGGCGGCACCCAAGCTACACAAACACCAGCAAACGAATCATCACCACCCTCAACGAGCGTGAGTCCGTCTCCCAGTCCTGCAGTAGACGACACCGTATTTATAGTAAACACAGGAAAAAGAGCCAAGCGCCTAACAGGAAACCTCTACATCGAAATGTAACCAAGTATCACTAGCATTCTTAGGCAGAAAATTGTATTCTTAAATCAAGAAATGCTGCGTCTAATCGTAAAAATTTTCGTATTTTTTGGCATATTTTTCTGGGTAGTCAGACCATCTTTTGCTGTCGAACCCGGAATATCTATTGCAAATATTTTAAATGGAGTTTGGAAATACAATACCCAATCAATCTTCGATTTTGGAAACTCAGTTTCTAATATCTGGCCCAAGGACAATAAAGTCCTGACACTAAATTCTAATTCCGGCCAAAGACCCATCGATCTTTCCAATATCGAAGAAATAAATGTTATCCTCGCCCAAAATAAGCAATTCCTCGAGAAATTAAGTCCAAAGCCTGTAGTCAAAGACTTAAACCTGGATCCAAAAGCGCTTAAACTCACCGAAAAACTCGAACAAACCAAGACCGCCGCAGCCAACATCTACAGCGGAATTCAAAATCTCAAAAGTCGCTATCTCTTGTTGTCTCAAAAATGGAATAACTTGACCGAGAGCGAAGTCAGGTCCGAGCTCACCACCCTTTCTTCAATTTTTACTCAAAATACGACTCAAAAAGATCTGGGCATTCTCGCCACCGCCGAGTGGCTAAAAGCTTCCTGGGATCATTCCATCATGGTAAACCTAGTGGACGAAACACAGGTCATCCAAAGCCAAATAGAGAATCTTTTGAACGACGTCATCACTTCCGGAAAAACAAGTGACTCTTCGGCTCTCGATCCAACCTTCACTCACATAAACAAACTAGACCAGATCATAGGAACTTCCCTTGCCCAAGCCACGGACTTAAGCCTCTTTGGCTTTATCAGAAAAACCTTCGACCAAATCGCTACATTCGACAAACAATCTTTGGAGGCAACTCGCCTTTTAACCGAAATCAACGATGACCCTACCAAAGATCTGACTATCGCAATAGACCGACTGAAAGGTGAAATACTAGGAACCAATCTGCTTCCAAACGCAAATTTGTTTCTTTCCGCTACTGTCTACTCTCACTCGGCCACCAACAAAGTCCTGGGTCTCTTGGCCTTAGTAAACAGCAACAAGATTCGTCTTGCGGGTGGAACAGGCCAAATCATCAATAATATCTGGATTGAGGAAGGCAACGTTATCTTTAAAATCATGGCTTCCAATCCCAGCCGTACCCAAATTCAAACAGCAAATATCAAATATCTTCTCCCGACAGAGCTAAAACAAGAGCAAATCCTCAGCCATTCTCCTGAGCTCGCCATCGGCACAGACGCAAACGAAAACGCCCAAGTGGCTTCGGGCGAGATCCTGCTGTCTCCCTTGGAAACACGTGTTTTTTCGGTAGAAGTGGAGGATATCTGGACCTTCAATCCTGGTGAGATTGAAAACCTAAAGTCTCAAGTCAACCTCCTCATCGAAACTATTCAAAATACAGCCGGCTATACCAAAGGAGACGCTCTCAAAAACGATATTTTGTCCACGCTAAATAAGATTCTTCAAAAACACCAGCAATCGATTACCCCAGAATCTCGAATAGTCTCCTTTAGAGAAACCTCTTTGGCCTTAAATGAAATTGAACAAAAAGTTAGTTCGTTAAAATCTTTGGCTCTTGAATCACACAACACCGGTAGTGTATTAGGCATGTTTACCAAAACTCAAGCGGTATCTTTACGGGGATTCATTATTCTCATTTTTGCCAGCCTCGTATTTATGACGATTTACCTCAAGGCCATAAAATCCGACTTTGTTGTTCGAAAAGCTCCTCTCAAGATTACACCCGCACCCCAAACCAATATCCAATACCACTTTCAAGAAAAATCCAGACCCAAATTAAACCAAATTACCAAAATAATGATTATCACCTTAATCTCCGGTGGAATTGGCTCGGTAGGCGCTTCTCTGGCAATCAAATCGACCTCCATCCCGCCCAAAGGACCATCCCCCATCAACACAAGTACTAAAGTTCTTGGCTCTTCTACAGAGGCCTCTGTAAAGGAATTCCCCTATCAGGTAAATTTAATACCTCCCAAAGTGGGCACCATACCTGTTCGAAATTCACCATCCATCACTTCTCCCCAAATAAGATCTCTCAACGAGTCAAAGAGCGTCTCCGTATTTAAAAAGGTTGACCAATGGGTAATGATAATGAGCCAGGAGGATTCATCCCAAAACAGTGGCTGGTGGATAAACGACTTCTACATCGAAAAGAACTAATTTACTTTTTTCATTCACCAAATTACACTCTCTTCTACAAGCGTTTTCACGGTTAAAACCTCACAGAATAGGTCTAAAACGTTCGCACTAAAGAGTATGTGTGTGGAATACCCATCTCCCGAGACTGCTATAGGTTTACATACACAAAACAGTGTTTATACCACAGGGGGGATATGCTCTGAGTGCTTCTCCGGGAAAATTACAAACCCCCGAGGGGTAATCAAGATATGCCTCATTTAAGTTCAACAAAAATAATGTACGCCCATAGAAAGCATTCGACTTGGTAAAGATTGGTAAACGTCGATACTAAAACAAATCACGCATACAAATATATCTATAAGGTTACAATATTCTCTAAACAAGACTTATTCAGACCACTAACCGTAAAACCTATGAGGATAGCTTGTAAGATAGTAATAAATGGTAAACATTGGTAATAGGCGAGATTAAATATTATATGTGAAGTTAGACCGAAAATAATCCTATATACTAGATAACTGCAGGCAAGTAAATCACAAGATTTCCCCCATACCCCACACCAGCCATACAAAATTCGTGAAAATAAGCCCTCAACTCCCGTTTTAAAATATTTTCTGACAGTGTAATAATATGACCCGTATGCGCAGTCAAGGCTACATATAAGATACATAATTCCGACAACAATAGCGCCACCCAGAACAGAAGGCCTAACTTATTTTGCACAAATTTCGAAATAATAAATATCTAAGTTTAATTTACACACAAATTCTTTGAAGGCTCCCTTTAGCCATGAAAACAACGATTTCAATCGAACAATTTTTCTGTGCTAAAAGCAAATAAGGAAAAACCAAAAAGGAATCATGCCCTCTCACCCTCCCCAATCCACTACAAAGTCAACTACGCCATAGGGTTGGTTTATAGGATCGAAACGTCCTTCTTTTACTATCATTTCTCATTTTCTGCCTAATTGCAGATACTTCATCAAATCGATTCCTTTGCCTGTAGGAACTCATTTGTTTTCCCTGAAGCCGTCCTGGGGCACTACATTGGTTCGTGATCTGGAATTCCACTACCACTTGCCTCAATTGATGGTGTCACCACATCCTCTACGGGCAGATCCGCTTCCGGCGAAGGTGAAGGTGAAGGCTCTATTATTGTCGGGGTTGGCGTCCCGGCCTCCGGCTGAGGCGTTGGCGTTATAGTTGTTTCTGGTGTTGGTGAAGGAGAGACTGTAGGAGCTGCTACCGCGGAAATCGAAGGTGTTGGCTGAGGTGCCACAGTGACACTGCTTCCCACAGACTCCGCAGATTTGGCATCACTGACCGCTATGGCGACCCAGGAGAACCTCAGATCCATTCCCGCTACTCGACTCTGTCGAATCTTAAAGCCTTTGGTATTTACATCGACAACTGCGTAGGTTGGCAACCCATTCAAGTCTACCGCTCCAGCAATTTGCAGACTGACATTCACCACCGGCTCAGTCGCATATTCTTTTTCAAACTTCACTTCGACTTCATTACTGTCCCCTTTGATGATGGCAAACCCGGCCGTGTCTTTATTGAAGGTCGGTCGGCCCAGGAACGCAACGTCGTTATGGAAGATCACCTTGCCAAAGAACTCAGCGATGTTTCTAAAGATATTATTTATCACGTCTGACATTGAAAGTGATTTACTCTCAGCGCTTGGTGTCGCAGTAGCTGAGGAAGTGGCGATACCGGCGACTTTGTCGGACAAGGTCGTAATACTGTCTGCCATCAGCTTGAAGCCCTTTATTTCGTTCGCCTCGATCTTGTCTGCCTTGATCGTTCCCATAAAGATCGCGTTTCCGTCAGAAGTGATCTTTACATTCTCATTCCCCTCTTTATCCTGCATTACAAACATTCCGGTGGCGAGAATATCCTGAGTAATCACTTTCGGAGTAATCATTTCCACTCCTGCGACTACCCTATCAGTCATTATTTCGGAAATATTGACCGAAGCGGTTGAAACTTGATTTTCATTTTGTTGAATCAGATTTGCAAGTACATCTCCCTTATTCGAAATATCAATTCCACTCATCACATCAGCTAGTTTTGCACCGTTACTCTCTCCGTTTTTCACAAAGACCACAACTTTTCCAATTCCTTGCCCACCAAATCCCGTCATTGCAGTACCAATGACTGATCCCGCCTTTGTTGCTTTCATCGCCACTCCGAGAATTGATGATGAAGTCAGATAGTCTCCAGCCTGAATTGCTCCATTTTCTGCACTCACCTTAACAGGCACTCTTCCAGATAAGGCCACGGGGATAGCTTTTGCTCCCTCATCAGTCACTCCACCAATTGTAATTCCTGGTCTAGTGGCTACAATTCCGAAGACATTTGAGTCATAAGCCCGACCGCTTTTCTTAACTCCGGTGGAAAGGGTAGTGTCAAGAGAAACCACATCCCCTGCTGCAATAGTCTCATCGTTCGTTGTATAAATTTCGGCCAAATCGGCACCGGTGTCTACTACAGTCGCAATTAACGATTGAAGCACAAGTGTGTCAGATTGGGTCGATGTTGCACAAAGGCGATAGGTCTGAGCCGATGCGCCTGGATCTACATCTACACTTGCCATCTCAAAACTTCCCACTGTAGTGTTGTTACTAGATACAATTGAGATTGTATTTGTTTCTAACAGAGTTGAGTTTGCACAAGTTGTTCCCCCTCTCTCAAGGGTAACTGTCAGTGAGTGATCTGTATTGTTTCCACTCACAATATTTATTTCACCCCTGATTATTACGTCACCATTCGCTGTAGACGGAGTGATTGACACAGAGGTTATCTGTGTATCAGTCGTAACAGCTACCCCCGTTTCAGATGTCCCATACGAAGCCGCATGTTGAAGATCCGACGTCGCACTCGCCCCAGTCGTATCACAGTTCTTCCATGCGCTTGCTTCAAAACATCTAAATTTCCCTGTAGAAGTGTTGTAATAAGTACCCCCATTTACTCCGGTCGGATCAGCTGTTCCATTATCAAGAACAAGTAAATCAGGAGTTGCAGAAGCACTGTTCCCGATTCTCACCTGACTACTCGACCCACTCACTCCTGCAGTCATCAATATTCCACCTGTTCCTGATTGAATGCTCGTCGACCCCGTTGAGGCGGTTGAGCCAATTGTGAGGGTCTTTGCACCTGTCCCACCAGTACCAAAGTTAAGAGCTTGAATTCCGGTACCGGTACCGATATTTATTGTTCCGGTAGAAGTTCCGCCGGCAATCGAGACATTAAAGTTCGAAGAATCATTTAAGGAAATGGCTGCCCCGATTACTGTTAGTCCGGCGTTGCCATTGATGAGGCCGGAGAAGGTTTTGTCTCCTGCGAATGTTTGGGTACCGGTAGTGACTACACCTCCGAAAGATCCACTGGCCGGTTCTAGATTTAAGGCTTGTCCGGTTAGTGTTGCTCCGTTGGCATTGGGAGTTGCTCCTATCGCTGAGAGAGTCACGTTTCCGGTGTTGGTTCCCGACGTTGATCCCGATACGTTTGATGCGGACACGGCTCCGGTACAAGTAATGTTGCCCGTAGCATTCGCAATAGTACACCCGGTCGCTCCTGATCCGCCACCAATCAAGATGTCACCTGTCGACGTACCGTTTAAATTAAGTGCTCCTGTTGATCCACCATCGATGTTCATGGCATTCGCACCCGTGGAAGTTACCGTACCGGCACCCGCAAAAGTAATTCCTGTAGATGTAATTCCAACTGTGTTAATACTTGTTGTACCGGAGACTGTCAGTGACCCTAATGTTCCGACGCTTGTCAGCGATGAGTTCACTACGTTAGATGCGAGTGTTGTTCCGGAAATATCAGCCCCAGCATTAACTGTAATTGAAGCATTCGGGAAAGTTATTACCCTGGCTCCGGTTGGATCCGTAAAGGTGAATGTCGTTTTGTTTGCGTCAGGGGTGCCTCCATCGAAGACAAAGGGCGAAGCTCCAAGTATATTGGCACTGCTTAGTGTTACGTTTCCGGTTGTGACAGCGAATCCATTACTTGCTGTGAGAAGTCCGGCAGATGTGATAACTCCAGTACTAGAAGTAGTAATATCCCCCGGCGTAGTTATGTTTCCGGAAGTCAATGTAACCCCCGTTGCTCCTGTGATCGCACCTGCTCCGGTGATATCAATACTTCCGGAGTTGAGAATGTTCTCTAGAATTCCTGTGATTAAAATTCCATCATTGATTGTTCCGGCCGTTTCTGCAATTTGAATCGCATTTGTCATCGTCCCTGCTCCTGTTTGCTCAACCAGAAGTCCATTAGTTAGTGCTCCAGAGGCAATCGAATTAAATATTCTCTGAGCCGAGACTCCCGCTGTATCTTGGTTTTCTAAAGTAAAGGAAGTTGGAGTGGCGACGTCGCCCAAAACAAATTCTATGTTTTTTGCCGTCGTAGTTGTAATAGTGCTGCCTGTATCGTATGTAGTTTGAAGAGTTCCTCCACCGCCACCGGTATTGTCAGTAGCGCAATACCAAACATCGGTAGTATTATTCCATTTCAATATTTGCCCATCACCACACCCATGAAGTAATGTTAGTGCTCCTGAATCAAATTCCATACCGGAATTACTGGAAGTCGCACCGGTCGTACCTGAAGAAGTGAGATTTATTTGTAAAGAATTGGAATTATTTGTAATTCCATTACCTGTGAGATCTGTGATTAAATCGCTTCCCAATTTAAATGTCGAAGACACTGTTGCATCTCTTGCTATTAATCCTTGGAATCCACCTACACGAGTGACTATCGAAGATTGTTGATCAAGAATGTCACCCGAACCTGCAATTGAAAAAGCAGGATATGCGAGGAGAACATCTGGATCATACCAACCTGGTACTACTTGAATCGCAATTCTCTCAACTCCTGAGGTAGACTTTGCTGCCAAAGCTTTTCCAATTGTGGGACCTGGTTTGGTTTGCTTCATACCGACACCGGCCACCGAACTAGCTGTAATCGGATCACCTACGGCAATATTTCCATTGGTCGTGTCTACTTTTGTATTTACCCGACCAAGCATACCGACAATCGCTTTTCCGGCATTACCGTCGGTCCCAAACGTGTCATTACCCACAAAAGCCGCCGTATCCGAAACTACTCCCAAAATTAAGTCTCCCGTCACCGCTTTCTGATTTCCACTGGTTTTGGAGGCAATAATGTCTCCGTCTGCCGGACTATCAATCACCTCGGTCCATTCAGCTAAGTCAGCACCTCCGGAAGTAAACTGTACTCCGGCATTATTTAGAACGATTCTACCCACACCCTGACCAATAGTAGATGCCGTGGCCGATCTATAAAACTGCATAAATCTAGTTAAGTTCCCTGTCGTCGTCCCCGTACTTAACGTCATTACCGAATTATTAACAGAGCTTGTCTGATTTAGGTTTGTCACACTTGCACTCGCCGTAGCAGCGTTGTTATCTACTACAGATAATTTCAAAAGTGGGGTTACTGTTCCGATTCCTACTTTGTTATTTGTCGCATCTACAAACATCGTATTAGAATCAAAATTAATTCCACCTGTCCCCGCGTTTATATTCACAGTTCCTGTCGATGCGGTTGAGCCAATCGTAAGGGTCTTTGCACCTGTTCCACCGGTGCCGAAGTTTAGAGCTTGAACCCCTGTTCCGGTACCGATATTGATGGTTCCGGTAGAAGTTCCACCGGCAATCGAAACATCAAAGTTTGATGAATCGTTTAATGAAACAGTGGCTCCTGTGATGGTCAGACCCGCAGTACCCGTTAGTAAACTCGAGAATGTTTTTGCTCCTGCTAAAGTTTGTGTTCCATTGGTGACTACACCTCCAAAAGAAGCACTGGCCGGTTCTAGATTTAAGGCCTGTCCGGTGAGTGTGGCTCCATTGGCATTAGGGGTAGATCCAATTGCTGCCAAAGTGACATCTCCGGTGTTAGTTCCCGAGCTGGATCCATTAAAATTCGATCCGGATAATCCTCCGGCACAACTTAGAGCCCCTGTAGCATTTACAATGGTGCATCCCGTCGAAACCGAACCTCCACCAATTAATATGTCTCCCGTTGATGTTCCGTTAAGGTTCAACACTCCTGACGCACCTCCATCAATACTCATGGTGTTCGCCCCGGTCGAGGTCACTGCTCCGGTACCGGCGAAAGATAAGGCAGTAGCGGTCACTCCGATGGTATCAATCGAAGCAACTCCTGTTAAGGCTCCGGAGTTAATGATCAAACCATTAATTGTATTGGTTGTAGTCGGACCCACAAAAGCTCCTGCTGAAGTAATTGTTCCTATTCCTGACGTAGAAATATTTCCTGAGGTAGTCACAGCATCTCCAGCAGTACTTGGTGACAAAGTAGTTCCCGTTCTACTCCAGTAGCCAATTGTTCCCGATGTTGGAGCAGTGGATGTCAATTGTTTCGATCCGTCTGTATAAACCGCCGATGAGGCAGTCAGTCCGTTATCAATAATGTTTGCGAAAGTTCCCAATCCGGCTGATGAAACCGACCAAGTAGTTCCACCTGTCAAGGCCAATGTCGTACCAACCGTGCTGCTACCGATTGTAATTGCTTTGGCATTCGCATCATTACCAATTAATATATTCCCCGTCCCGGATTGCAAAGTGATTGGTGTATTGAGAGTTGTATTTCCAAAGGTCAAACCACCAGTATTAGTTGTATTTATTATGGTATTGCCTTCAGCTATCACTCTAAGGGGGGCCGCCGTAGAACCTACTTCTGTAGAAGCTTCTAAAATATACTGTAAACCGGCTCCGTTTGTAGATGGAGAGCTTTCACCAAAACTAAAGGCTGTGTTATTCACAGTTGTCAGAGACCAGTTCCAGATTTGCGCATGATCACCATTACTAATAGTGTTTCCTCCTGTCGCCGCGGTTACAGCAGAAAGAGCGGCCCCAGAACCGGCACCACAAGCAGCATCGGTTTTATTACATAACACTTTCCACGCTCCACCTTCATAAATATTAAATTTTCCAGTCGAGTCTAGTAGTATTGCCCCATCTGTTCCAGCCGCAAGCGATGTTGTATCTTGGTCAACCACTAAAATATCTGGGGTTGACGATCCACCTCCTCCACCACCTATTTGAATAAAGCCCGAAGATGCGCCGTTGGTATTAATTGAAAGTGTAGAAGCCGTGGACGTAATATCACCACCATTAACGGCTAGGTCACCCGAAAGTGTTAACCCGGTAAATGATGGTGAGGCGGCCGTGGAAATTCCTTGAATTGTATTGACGACACCACTCGCTACACTGAAGTTGGTTGGGTTAAATGAAGCAACTCCTTTAACAGATGTTGATGCGTCAATTCCGGCAATTGTCAGAACTCCCCCAAGCGAAACTGGTGATCCAGATACCGAAATACCTGTTCCTGTTGTCGGTGTGACCGTAACTGAGGAGTTTGCCAAAGCAGCATTGCCGATAGATCCGGCCGGCAGACTAACTGTCCCTCCGGACACCGTCAATCCTCCGCTTAAAGTTATTAAATTACTTGTTGAAGCACCTCTTGCTGTGACATCTGCTAAAGTATCGGTACTTGTACCCGATCCGTCTGCACCGTCTGTTCCAGTCGCTCCCGCAGGACCCTGTGCCCCGGCTATTCCCTGGTCCCCCTTATCTCCCTTGTCTCCCTTATCCCCCTTTGGTCCTCCTGCTGGTCCGGGAGGTCCTGGTGGCCCAGCCACAGATGTTAGTCCAGTTGCCGGGAATCCAGGACTTGGTTGAGAAACAATGGTAAAAGACCCGTCCTCTAAGTCCTGCTTCACTTGGAAGAAAGAGGCTATTCGTCCCAAACTCAGAGGGATACCAACCGCTTCCTGTACCGGTGTGCCGGTAGTGGCCGCCAGTACCCGGCTGTCGGACTTTCCCTCCATACTTATCGAAAGTTTCAAAATCTCTTTTCCGATCAAAGTAGTCATTGCATCAGGCTCCTTAAGGATGTTTTCGACCCTCACACTCGACAACTTTCCTCGAGTATCAAATGTACCCAAAATCTTTATATTGGTCGTCAAAGTTTGCAGTTCAAAGTCTCCGGCAAGTTTTCCCCGAACCACTTTCCCGCTGACGATCTTTACCGGTAAGTAAGTATTGTCCGGAAGAGTAACCGAGGTGACTCCCCTTTCGACCAACTTGGCCGTCTCTTTTGCGCCCTTTTTGGAGATAAAGATGTCCACGTTTCCGTTGACTTCAGCGATCAGCCCTGAGTCGCCGTTCTGATATGTCAGCTCGACTTCGTCTTGAAATTTTTCATTGGCGATATTTGCGTTCTCCAACCCGGCAAAGGAAAATGTCCCGTCTGTCCGCAACACAGCCATCAAAAATGGCCGTTCAAAAACACTTTCCATCAACACGGCTGGGGTTACGTCCGTCACTTCAGTCGGAACCACCGGCTGTTTTGATACCGGAATAGCAAGATTAAATCTTCCAACTACGACTATAAAAGAAACGGCGGTAAAAACCAGAAAAGTCACCAAGATCCCCTTGATAGCGCGGTTGTATTTATCTCCAGTGACCGGTAAATATAATTCCATTTAAATTCTCATAGCTAATTACTCCATCCTATTTTTAGAAAATACAAATGAAAATGACACGGTAAGGACCGCTACCGACAAGAGGAAAAGGACGATCATCAGCCCTGACCGGCTGACATCGAGAATTGAGAAAACCGGCTCGAAAATAACCACCGTCCAGCTCAGATCCTTCGCCTTGCTCGATCTGAATAAAGTGTACTTGCCTTCCGAGTCGTAACCTATTTCCGCCCCTGCTGGCCTGGACCACATCAAATTTGTCGTGTCGGACTCGGTAATCTTTTCCCCGGTAATACCCACTTGGGGGGCAGAGAGCCACCTGCCACCACCGTCTACCAGCACCACCCTCTGTTCGAGAGACGTAGTCGCTATCTCATCCATCCTGTCTCCCAGTGCGTCGAGATTGATAGTGGCTACCATGGCACCGATCACGACGCCTTTTTCCGTAATCGGAGTTCCTATAATGACTGCCGATTTCGACACTCCTTCCAAAGGTTCGAGAGTTCGGGAAAAATACTTGTTCTCACCAATAATGTTTCGGAAAAAAGAGTCACCCGCATAACTCCTGCCAACAATGAAGGAAGAAAATGGATAAGTGGAGATAGTTTTCCCGGAACTATCGAGGACCAACACCATTCCGAGGTCGGCATTGTTCTTAAATATGGCTTTGGTAAAGCTATCCATTCCTTCCCGGTCACCTGCTTTAAACGCCTTTTGAAATAACGGATTTTGAGCAATACCATCCAGAGCGGAGAAGCCACCCAAGACTGTATTTTCCGCCGTCAGCCGGCCAAAATCGGCTTTCTCGGCGAGATTAATATTGGCATCTTTCATCAAAATGGACTGGACAATGGAAATAAGAACGATAACTAAAGAGAAAAACATCAGCACCGTTCCAAACATCCGAAAAACCATTGGTCTGTCTGTCTTAAACTTACTTTTGAATGTTTCCCAGAAAGGCATGATCATGCCGATCATTCCGGCAATCAAAACGAAAAAGGCTCTGTCCCAATAATTGTTATTGGCAAAGTACAAAGCCAAAAAGATCAGCAGTATCCCGCAAAATGCGGAAAACGTCTTGAGTACTTTTTTATCCCAAAAGAAGCCATAAAGAGTCACCATTACAAGCGACACCACCACGAAAAACCAGACCCACTTAAACCCATCCAACATCGCAAGGAGTCCACCGGCTATCGGGGACAACGAGGGGTCGGCCGGATAGAAGAAGAAGATAAGGGCTGTAGCGATGAGCAGACCTTGAATATATAGCATGTAGGCGGTGGAAGATCTGACGGCAAAGACCGCTTCGATCAAGATCGCCATCGCAAAAAGGCCGTAGATGGCCAGTCCATCCGCATCATTTCCCATTAGAAGTATCCAGGACAGTCCCGCGTAGGTAGCAAACAGGACTACTCTGAAGTAATTACTGAGGTTCCGGTAACGGATAAACTCCTCTTGGATCATGTCAGAAACAATCAAACCGATCCCCGATAGGATCAAAGACACCCTGATAGGAGTAAACCACATCGAAAACCGGCCTACTTGCAGGGCGTCTACTTGCTTGGTGTGTAAGAACATGGAAATTCCCAAGATGATCGAGCTCAAACCGATAAACCAATCAAACAATCTCGGGATGGTGACCCGCTCTTCAAACCACAGTCTTAAGGTGTTTATAAACGGCTCTCCGCTGATTTCTTCCAGACTTTTTCCGGGACGCGGTGTGGGCAGGACCAAAGGACCCATTTCTTTTGGTTGGACTTGTTCCTTGACCTCGGCCACCATCTCCTCCACCATTTTCTTGTTCTCGATCCTCTCACTCCCTCCCCCAAATCTATCTATTTCCGACTGCGGGATCCGGAATTTACCCTTTCCGATACGAACAGATTTGATATCACCATCCTTCAAAAATGAATAAATACTGTTCATCGAATAACCAAGCAGCTTCGAGGCTTCTTTGACCGAGTAAGTTTTTTCCATTTTTTACAATATGTAACAATAATTACAAGTATCTACAATCCACTGTATAGGAAAAAACACTCTCTGTCAAACCTCAATTTGTGCGTAATATTACACCTGGTTTAATTAAACGATTTCTGGTTTAAATAGTCGTGCCTATTTTTCCCTTTCGTGATAAAATATCCTCTGTTAACGACAAAATAATCAACCAACATGGCAAAAAAAGGTCCCCGACAATCAATGGGTTTGAAGTGCAGTAAATGCGGTCACTTCAACTATATCTCCGAACGCAACAAAACAAACACTCCCGAAAAACTGACCATCAGTAAGTACTGCCGCACCTGCAGAGATCATACCGACCACAAAGAAGCAAGTAAGTTAAAGTAAGACCGCCCCCGCAGCTATCAAATATTCCTTCTTGGTGTATAATATGGGGTATTCTTAGCTATCATGGAGGTTACTTTGAAAATTTCAAAGACAGATCGCGCTGCCATAACCAAAATTGTTTTTTGGGTTGTATTAATCATCGAAGTCGTGCTGATGAATTCCAACGACCTGTTCCCCATTGTCACAGCCACCGGCTGGCTCTGGTTTATTCTGCCCGTAGCCATCACCACCACCCTGGCTTGGCTCATCCTCAGCCGTTTCGTTTCCAAAAGGAGATAACATGACCGACCATCAAACCGTTTTATCCTTGTCCAATGTTCGTATGACAGTCGCCAATCTGATTGGCGCAACTCTCAGTTCCTACCAATCCAAAATAGACTGCGGAAACAACCTGCTCCGCGTCATCACCGACACGGCGGACTTCTCAATCGAGTTTCTGGAGAAACTCGCTGAGCTTCCCGGTTCCCTCCTCTATTTCCAAGCCTACGGTTTGGACGGACAAGGCAATGGGGGTTCGATCTTCATTGTCGGCGGTGACGCTACCTTCATGAAGGTAGCCGTCCGTCAGCTTCAATCCGATGGAGTTCATCTCGCAATTTACTAGACTCATCACATCCCCACCCTCTTTGGTGGGGATTTTTTGTGATTCCAAAACTTACACTCTCATCATCCCCAAACTCTTCGGAAACTCATCACCTTTTTTAGTTACTAGGAACATTAGCTTAGACTCCAAAACATAGGTCTTCTTCCCCTTTTCATCCTTACCTATCCGATCATCCCACCACCGTTCCTCAAACTCCCACAAAGCCACAAAACGGTCTTTGCCGGCGTAATGACCATATGGGTCGGCAAACCTCAAATACCCTTTCTTTTTGTTCACTTCCAGCGCTACACAGTAATGCCCTTGTTCACCTTTGACTTCTGGAGCACCAATAATCTTATTCCAAAAATCACCCCATTTATTCACTTCATCATCTCCATATTCGTCCCCGGAAAATATCCCCTGCCAGTCGACCCCCACAAAATAGCCATTATCCAGAAGATTCTGGATATCTTCAATCGTAGCTTCACTTTTCCACCACACATCCAATTCTGGATACATTTCTTGTAGCCCTTTAGACAAATCATTCAATGGAATTCCTTCCCTCATTACCGTTTTGCGGGCCTTACAGGCATCGATCAGAGTCTCCTGATCCATGCTCAACCCGAGGCTGGATACCAACATTTGCATCACAGCCGGGCCACAATAAGACCCCGTCTCCTGTCTGGCTCGAGATAATGTAATATTCGACTTCATCCACCCATTTTACCACCCAGGCTCACCCCAGTTGCCTAGCATACTTGCTCAGCAGAGCCGCCAATACTTCGTCAAAGCTCACCCCGTGCATAGCCAAAACTTCAGTCATCGGCAAGCCCATGTCCGGACCAAAGGCGGTATTCGGATTTGAGTCGGTAAAATAAGGAATGTTCGTGTCATCATCTACCCGGATATCAAACTTGGCGTAGTCTTTGTGCTGGAGCCCAGTAAAAGCTCTTACGGCCAATTGAGTTATTTTTGTCGCCAACGGCTCCTCGACATGCTTGTAGGTATATGCCCTCTCATCATCGTAAGACTCAAAGCTGGTAAAGAAATGTTTGCCGTCCGGCTTCTTTCTAAATACTTTTTGACCCATGTATACCCTCTTCTTGGTCCCATCGTCAAAAACGACGACCGTAATCTCCGGCCCATCGATAAACTGTTCTACTATCACCGGCAATTTGTAAGTCGTGATCATGTTGTTCACCTTTCTCTGGGCATCTTTGATGGTTTCTTTGACCGCTTTGTTATCAATGCCTACACTTCCCCCGCTTTCATTAAGTTTCACAATCAAGGGTAATCCTAGATCCTCATTTACCGCTGTTCCTGCGCGACGAATAAATTGGAATGCCGGTGTTGGAATACCATATGCCATCAAAAGTCTTTTGGTCAGATTCCTATTGTTCCCAATTACCAAACCCTCCATGCCCGCTCCTGTATACAAAACGTTGGAAAGTTCCAAAGCGGCCGGCACTGAAGTTTGTAATTTATCTTTACCTCTCAAAGTGTCTACGAGGTTAATCACCACGTCCGGTTTGTCTACCAAAAGATTAGTCAAGAAATACTGGTCTCCGGTCAGGGCTTTGACAGGAATCCCTAGAGACTTCACTCTTTCCACTACCTCAGCGGCCCTCTCCTCGACTTCTACCTCCGCCTCATATGAATCTTTTGTCGGAAAAAACTCTCTTTCGACATGAGAAAAAGCTACAATCACCAGATTTAAGTTCTTCAGAGCCGCCTTATCGATCCTCACTTTTATATTTTTTCGAATCTTTGGAACCCGGACGGCGGGAACGGCAGTCTCCGTCTTTATGTCTTTTCCCGTCACTGAAGCCTCTCCGGCCACGGATTTTATTTCCGGCTGTTCTGTCTCAGGCTGGTCGGTCTTTACTTCCCTGTCGTCTTTCTTCTTTTTTAATCCAAACAAATCCTTTATGCTCATACATTCAGGATAGCACTCTCTTACCCTCTTGGACAATAGCTAATTTACTCCAGTCCAAAGTCCAAACGCCATTACCATACCTATCAAAGTCTCGGGTCTTTACAAATCCGGCTTTTTCGATGGCGACAATCGAGGCCACATTCCCTCTTTCAATCTCCGCCACTATCGTCACCACCAAACCCATTTTTTCATGCACAATCCTACATGTCTCTTGCAAAGCCGGTGTGATTAGACCACTCGGCGCACCGGGTCTTTTGGCATAGCTGACTTCCAATGCTCCACGCACCATCTCCGATGGATAGACATAAATGAAGCCATGTACCCGCTGAATCTCGGGTCTTTCTGTGTCAGCACCGGCAATCGCCAGCAAGAAATTATTCTCTTCCCCTTTCTCATTCATCCACTTGCCATAATGTTTATGGCTCATGTTCCGCACACTGGTCATCCACGACTGCACACCCGGACTCTGAACTATCTCCCGCAGATCTCTGAGATCAAAGAAAGAACTCGAGTCAAAAAATCTTACCTCATAAGTCTGTCCATCTTTTTCGAATGTTTTTCCCGTACCACCCATGCTTTAAATATATAACAATTACCTCAACTGCTGTATTATGAATTATGACCCAAAATGATTTGATGCAGATCCGTGGAGTTGTCGAAGATGTTCTCGAAGAGAAACTTGAACAAAAACTCGAAGAGAAACTTGAACAAAAGCTTGAAGAGAAGCTCGACCGGAAACTAAAACCCATCAAAACCCAGCTCAAATCGATGGACAAAAAAATCAACAAGCTCCAAAGTGGCCAAAATATAATTCTAAAATATGTCGATGACCAAGACACTCGTATAGAAAAACGCGTCAGCCGCATCGAAAACCATCTTCACCTCCCGTCATTGCGAGCCTTGTAATCAAGACGTGGCAATCTCCCTCCACCGATATTTCTGCTAAAATTACCTTGCTTTGGTCCCTGCCTAAGCGAAGCTAGGGGTGTGATGAAATGGTTATCATAGAAGTCTCCAAAACTTTTTTTCCAGGTTCGAGTCCTGGCACCCCTGCAAGTAGCTGTATTCCCCTCGCGGGAAGACAGCTAGTTTGTTATCTCGTCAGGACTCGAAAGTCGGAGCTGTTCTCGTAACGAGCACGGCGAGACGGGTCCCGAGGCTTGACCGAGGGGAGTCCTGGCACCGCTATGGTAAAATAACCCATCATCCCAGGCACCTTAAGGAGAATTCATGGCTGAAAAAACATGTAAACGTTGTGGTCAACCCAATACTACCGGTGGCGATTACTGCTGTGATCAATGCGCCACTCTTGCCGCGAGAGCGCAAAAAGCGCTTGCTCGGCGCATGGACGAGTTTTATAACCCGGACAGGGCAAGAAGGGAACGTCTGCAGCGGCAGAGACTGGCCGACGCTTTAAGCCAAGTCCTTGTTCAAGGCACTTCCTACATCGACGACTAGGTGGGAGAAACTAATGGCCAAAAAAAGAAAAAGCTTACCTTTACCAAGATTTTTCACTACTCGGTAGAAGACCCCGGTTGCAACGGCGACCATTGGGACATTGAGCTGTTGGACTCAAAAAAAAAGTTATCGCCACCTTCGGCAGTTATTACGATGACAAAGGCGAAGACAAAGTAGCCGGCTTTATCCAAGGCGTAGAATACGCGCTGAAGGTTACCGTTAAGGTTGTCACCAAAAATGTCCCCGACCGTGACTACTCATAATCCCTCTCTCGCAGGGGGATTTTTACTACATCATTTAGGAATCGACGCCGAAAGTATTCGGCACTAGCTCCTCGAAGCAGACTCACTTCCATTGACTTACAATCTTGGATAATAAATAATCAAAATATGAAACGAAACAACTCTGTCAAGATATTTATTGCGGCCGTTTTGTTTGTTATTGTTATAAGCGGCGCTTACTATTTCGGAGGCAAACAACAAGCTGAGGCACCCGCTATCACCCAAACTCCAACATCTGATACAAGAAAAATAACAGTGGACAACTTCCGTGAATGTCAAGTGTATCAAAGAAGTAACACCAATATCCCTCCGAACAACACTACTCTTTCGGATAGATCCGAAGTTCGTTGCGAAGTCAATGGTCAGGTAATTGTGGTATTTTCGATCACAGATAAGCCCGGCTTTGAGGATGCTAGTAACAGTATTTATCGATTCTGGAAAGACAGTGAGGGGTACAAAACACTCATAGTCGATCAAAACGGAGCCGGCAGCGGAGAAGGAAACGGCAAGATACTTTTAGTCAAACCAGATGGCTACGAAGTCCTAAAGTGTTTTTACTTTACTGCAGAAGCTTTTTCCGGCAGCTTTCTTGAGCCCCCATCCGATTCAGAGTTGGATATCGCCAGGAAGTCATCCGTGAATCTAGCCAATCCAGTATGCAACAACTTTGTTTTAATAAGCAACTTATGACGGCTTCATCCCAATCACCCTCCGCCTCTCTGTTGTGACAGCTTCTCGTATCCGGACGGCGCACAGTTAGCACACGTCAAGGCCACAAAGTTCTGGCCCATGTGATCTCTGGTGTGTTGAATAAACTTCGCCCCCTTCCCACAAAAATCACATCTTAAAGAACTTTCCCCACTACACGTTATTTCGTAAACGATTTCACTGTGGCCCATCTCGGTCACCGCATCAATATAGCGCAGCTTTTCCTGAGACAAAATTTTACTCGTATCGTATGAATTTAGTATTTCTCTTGGCATATATCTCACCCCCTTTCGACAATAAAAAAGCCTTTCGCAAAGAAAGGCTTTTTTGTTTATCTACTACTGATGTCTATGTTTACGTTTTTCCTTTCTTTGCTAATGGTTTTTTCTTCCATAGAATTGAGCTATACCGAACGGCAGTGGTGTGTCCCAAAAATGCCTCACTAAAAGATAACGCTTTCATGGCCAGATCCACGTCAAAGTTTTCGTTGGCACCGTGCATATTACAATCCTCATTACAAAGAGGAATCATCAGAGTATCGACCCCCAAAGTCTTCTTAACCTCGCCCACAAAGGGAACAGCTCCACCTACATTCTTCCGGTTCACTTTACTCCCGTATACTTTTCTCAAAAGCTTTTCAACTGCGTCAAAGTATTTATTTTCTATATCAATCTTCACCGGATCATGCAGTCCGCTAAACCTCAATTCGTAATCGACAAATTTTGGCGTCACCTTCTTCACAAACCTTTCAAAGCTTTTGGCGATGGCTTCTGCTTTTTGGGACGCCACGATTCTAAAGTTCAGCCTTACCTCGGCGTCGGCCGGCACAATATTGGCATACCCCTGATCCACATAGCCAACCTTCAAGCCCGTTATCTGGATCGTGGGTCTCAAGCCGGTTTGGGTATAAAAATCGACTCCCTTTTCGCCCAATAATATTTTGACACCAGCCAACTCGGCCAGGTCATTCGCTTCCCGCACCAACCTCTTGTTATTCAAAAGTTGTGGCCTAGAAATAACATCTGCTCTCTTATAAAACTCCGCGTATTTGATGGAGTTGTCCGCGTTGAAAACTTTTGACAGGAATTTGATCATCTCAGCTCCGGCGTTTGGCACACCTCCACCGAAGATACCCGAGTGCAGATTGTTCCTCCCCGTTTTATACACCAAAGTACAGTTGAAACCTCCTCTAAGCGACACCTCAATGGTTGGTTTGTTGTTGGTCAGTTCACCATCGGAAACCACCAAAACGTTGCAGGCTAACTTAGCCTTATTTTGTTTCATCAGGTCTGCCAGATCGTCGTTTCCGGTTTCCTCGTTGCCCTCAATCAGAAACTTCAGATTGTGACCCAGCTTCCCCTCTTTGATCAGTTCACTAGCTGTAAAAACGTGGGCCAAGATCTGGCCTTTGTTATCCACCACTCCCCGGCCAAACAACTTTCCCTTGCTCTCACCCAAATCAAACGGTTCACCTTTCCAACCATTCTTTTTGGTGGCTGGCTGGACATCGTAATGACCATAGATGAGCACTGTGTCAAAGTCGTCTGACACATGATAGCTAGCAAACACCAATGGATTGGTGCTCTTACCTTGCCAAATTTCCACACTAAACTCCGCCCTTGTCAATACTTTTTTAAGCCAGTTCACTGTTTTTTTGATTTCTGGCAGATAATTAGGGTCCGTGGACACACTCTGGAACTTCACGAACTCAGCTAGCTGTTTTTTATATACTTCAAATTTGTTGGTCATATGTTTTATAAACAAAAAACTCTCCTTTTTAGGTGAGAGTTTTAACTTCTAACTGCTAAATATCTCTCACCACATCAATCCATTCCCCAAAAGGAGCGGTGTTTAATGGTAGTAAGACGATACTTGCTCATACTCCAAATTCTACCATACTTGATTTACAATATTACTCAGTGCCCCAATTAAAACCCAACCACCGCCCGCTTGAACTTGTCTTTGTTCGCCATGGAGAGTCCGAGGGAAATGTGGCCGTTAAAGCCGCCGAAGACGGAGACCCCAGCCTCTTTACCGACGAATTTAGAAAAAGGCATAGCTCCACCTGGGACCTCACTCCCAAAGGTGTCGAACAGGCCAAAGCCGCCGGTAAATGGATCAGAGAAAACATCAATGGTGGAGTCTTTGATGGCTATTATGCCTCTACCTACCGCCGTGCCAAACGTACCGCCGGCTTTCTCAACCTACCCGGTGCCAAGTGGAACCTCCGTGACTACATCCGCGAACACGACTGGGGTAACCTAGATGTCATGACCGACGAAGAAAGACACACCAAGTATCCGGATGCCATGGACAAACGCGAGGTCAATCCTTTCTACTTTGCAGCTCCCGGTGGTGAATCTCTGGCTGAGGTGCTCATTCGAGCCAGAGTCGGCATCTTGGCAACCTTATATCGAAAACTACCCAACAAACGAGGGGTCGTGGTCACCCACGGCAATATGATGTGGCCTATTCGCATTATCATGGAAGGCTTACTCCCCGACGAATATTTGGCCTTGAAAAAGAAAAAGGATCCTAAAGATAAAATAAATAACTGTCAAATCTTCCAATACTCCAGAATCAATCCAGAAACAGGTGAGATCTCCGAAAAATTTTCCTGGATGAGATCCGTTTGCCCCTGGAATCTAAACCCCAAGAATGACGCCTGGCGCCCCATCACCCACAAAAAATACTCCAACGAAGAACTAATTAAGTAATAAGCTACCCGATATTTCCCTATTGGTATAAAATATAGGTTGTTACATGTAAATTGAAAACTCAACGGAGGTATCTCAATGGATAGTAGTTATCAGTATGATTCGTACGAAGCAATCTATGAATCTCTTAAATCCCTTGCCACTTTCAATGCACTTTTGGAAGCCAGGCATAGAGCCGGTTATGAAAGACATGAAAGGTTAAAGGAATGGGTCATTCTGGGAAGGTTCAGCCTCGATACTTGTGGTAACACCTTGAAATTCACTGGCGAAAACATCCCAGCAGAAATGCTTAATCACCTACATGCAGTCATGACTCAGGATGACTTCAATTCATACATCAAGCTCAGATCCGAAGGTCAGGACATCTGGTTCTCTTCTTCCATTGGAAGCGGCATTCCACCAGCTCATATTGTCTGTCCTGAATGTAAAGAGCCATGGGCGGTCTCCAACTGCCACGATGTAGTCGTGGAACATGAAAGCCGAGTCGTTAAGCTGGATGGGTACTGTAGTGTGGCAGCAACGCTTGGAATGATAAAGGAATTGTGGCTGAAGAATGGGGAAGCCATCTGGCGTGTTCAACCCGACTGCTCCATCAGAAACGATCGCTATATTGACCACTCCATCCGCAAGGATGAACTTGGACAAAAGTACCAGATGCAAAAGAATGAAAATGGTTGGATTGCACCAGATGATAATTATCGAATCCAGTCTGGCGATGAAGCCATGGTCAATATCTGGACCTACCGACACCACAGATGTCACCGCATTAACCAACTTACTCGCGAGCAAGAATATTTCGAAAAAATCTTTGCTGAAGCCGGGTATAAAAAAGTTAAATTGGCTTACACTCCAAACCAATACTGCCCCTGTGATAGTTGCGCCCCTTGGTTTAAGGTTGTTGCCGACGGCATTTCCTTCACCATCGGCTGGCGAAAAAGAGTCATCAACATCGAATCAACCAACTCACGCATTGACTTCACCAAGCTATTTCAAAGTGAAGATGTCACCAAAAGCACTCACGGGATTCACGCTTGGGGACGCGAAAAATGCATCGAGTACCTCACTACTATCAGGAAAATCGTTAAATAAACTTCTGAACAGCCCTCCCATCGGAGGGCTTTTTATTTACTGTTATAATTTCTGCCAGCACGAACTCTTACATTCTCTGGAGGAACAATGTCCGAAAATTCTTATAACGTCGTTTTTGAATTCAATGAATCGACAGGTGGGGCTTATGGAGTTCGTACTTGGACGTCATATTCTAATCAAGAGGAGGCCGAAGCTCTGACCAAAGATCGCCCCCATCAAACCGTCATCGCGCAAGGAGTCACCGAAGCCGAAGCCCTTAATTTGACCAGCCTGACTCCGGAAATCTGTCGCCTGATGTGTGCCATTGAAGGCGCCTTTGAAGGCGATCCGCATGCCTCTCAGGAACGCGTCAAATATTCGCTGATTAACGCCCAGTACGCTATCGCCCACGACCGTTTGCACATTGCCCAACATTCACTCACACGCATCGACGCCCGCAAATATCTCGCTTTATTCCTCCAGCTTGTCCAGAATCCGAAGACGCCCAAAACAGCTTCGATGTCCGGTATCATGATGGTTTGTTACAATAATTTTGGCCAAGTGATCTAACTTTCACTCCAACAATGGACCCCCCCCGCCATCCGGCGGGGATTTTTTTTCACCAAAGATGTAAAATATAAGACTGAAACCCACCATCCTTGGAGGCCACTTTGAAAAAATCAACCGTTCTTTTTATCTCACTTATTGCACTAGCTCTTCTTGCTTGTAGGATAGTCACAACTGTGCCAATTCACCCTCGAATCCGAGTGAATACGCTTTAGTTAGATACGCCTATAAGCCTACCATCACCGGTTATGACCTCGCTTTTTTTGCGGAGAATACGGACCGCAACGTTTCATTAACTTACCCAAATGGCGACACTCCTGGTTTTGATGATATCCAAAAGATGTCCAGCCAAGTACCCGTCTCAGGAATGATCATTTCCGTCGTCTCGAGTGAACCAAAAGATTCTCCGATAACCGCGCTCACAGAGGCAAACGGCCACATTAATATCCATATTCCCTACCGACAGTCCACACTCTACGTCATTGGATGGACCTGTGAATATGTCTTCCGAGGCTACTCAACAAATGACGGCGTCAATTTGATTGAAGGAAACTATACTTTGCTTTGTTACCGCTGAAACCACACCCCGCCACTAGGCGGGGCTTTTCATACACTTGATATCAATCTATACAGCAACACATCAATTTTAAGTAAATAGACATTCGGTTATATCTATCAAACTACAAAACAGTAGTACCTAAAACAACAATTTTCATAAAACCTCCAAGATATTGCATTTCCAACTCACATATGCTACATTATGGGTTCAAAGGCAAACTTCGTTACACAGAAACGTCGCTTCAAAACACATTTACATTAAGAGGAGGTGCCCCATGCATCTAACGGTCGTCCAAAACAAGAGACGGCCAAATCAAAAGATATTTACGATTTGGCCCGGTCAATCAGAATTCTTTTTCGGCAACAGATTCGAAATCCGCCTTTCACCAGATGACCCGGGGCCATGTAAACCAATGGTCAGGTTTGTACCTAACTGCGAAAAGCTCCCGGACAGGCTCACACTAGGCGAACTAATGCCACACGCGCGAACTTCCATCGAATACCAATCATGGACCGCTCTCACCGAACCAATCACCTTCTTCGCCATTTCCGATGATCCGGAAACAGATGAAACCATAGAGATCATTTTCGACGATTCTCCTTTTGAGTAAACCCAAACACTCCCCCTCGGGAGTGTTTTATTATGTACGGAAACGCTTAAGGCCCCCTGCACGCAGGGGGCCTTTTAAATATATTGTCTATTTCTTCTTGGACTTGCCTTTGCCCTTGCCCATCTTGCGATCGCGCGGGCGCAAGCCGAAGTCCTTCTTCTTGCCCTGACCGCGCTTGGCCGCGCTGTGGGGCTTCTTGTGATGCACCGTCTTCACGGCATGCTTCACGAAATCCAATTTGGTGATGAGCTTGTTGAGCCCCTCAACCTCTTTGGCCGCAGCCAGATCAAAGCCATAACCGATACGGCGAATACCTTTGATCTGCTCATAATGAGCGACGAATTCGGCACGGTAGCGTTGGTCAAAGAGATCCTGACCATCATTTCCAGCCTCATTCTCACGCTCGACGAAGTCGCTCGCACTCTTGAGGGCCAAAGCCCAAGTGCGATTGAGATCGTTTTTCGCCCACTCCCGCGCGAATTTGCGGTAGGTGGCGATCCATTGGGCTTTGAAGGTGTTGAACCCTTCGGTAGAAACGAGCACCTCTTCCATCGCGGACTCGAAAGAATACACGACATCAGCGGGCATCGTTACGATGACTTCTGGTTTGAAGCCATCACTGCTTAGAAAAGCTCTCGCGAGCTCGACCAAGTCAGCCTTGATTTTGGCTCTCGCCAACTCTCAATCCTCCTCTGGTAGCTAAAAAGAAAGGAACGACGTCTCTCGGTCGGCACGGCGTGCCGACCAAATGAACACGTATCACAAACGGGTATTTTACTCATATAACTTTCTCTTGTCAAGTATATAGGTTCTATCTTTACAAAGATACATGAAAATGGTAATATAGGTCAATAATTTCGCCCTCTGACACATATTTTCGAACAGGAGAATCACACTATGAGTAGTAGTCGTTCAAGTTCAAGCACCTCAATTTCACCCCTCATTCTGCTCTTCATCCTTTTGTATTTCTTCCCCTTGGCCCATATGATTCGGGAATTTCATGGACGCGACGTGGTCGTCGAATACAAACATTATTTCTTCCAGGAAGACACCCTTGACTTCGCCTTCTATGCCGAAGGCACCTGCAACGTCAAATTCAATATCACCAATGGACACAGACCCAACGAAGAGGCTCCTCTCCCGCGGGACTTCTCCGTAACCGTCGACGGTGATTCCATAATTCCCGTCGAAAAGCATTTGACCCAACACAACCTTCCTTCGTATTTCGACGTCACGATTGCCTGCGGCGAAGACGCGCCGGAAACCCAGCACTTCCGCTAAAACAAGTCCCGAAAGGGACTTTTTTTGTACACAGTACTCTATCGACAATTTGACATTAGAGCCTAAATATGATATGCTATAAGCTGTTACTTTTGTTGCACCCTGAGATCGCGCCCCGCGCCCTCTCTAATCCATTCCACCCTACATGAGGAGACGAATAATGGCATATCAGATCGCAAAACTGCTCACAGCCGAAGAAGAGACAAAGGCCGCCAAGGCCTTCCTTCCGAAGTACATCCTGCTCCACCGCGGCCTCGGTCACGCACTGCGGGGCGGCCAAAACCGCTACTACACAGAAAGAAATGAGCACGTCCATCTCGAATATGCGGATGACGTCGCGGAACGCGATCAGGCAGACGCCGACTTCGCTCTCAAGGCCTATCGTCAGGCCGAAGCCGAAACCGCCCGTCAGGCCGAAGAAACGGCCAGACTCGCAGCCGAACAGTTCGCGCACAATGAGCAACTCCGCCAGCAAACTGCAACAGCCACGACGGAACAACTTTTGGCCGCGCTCTACCGCCAAAGTCCTCAATTGGCCGAAGAACTTAAGGCAAAGATGGATGCGATTGCCGCCAAGCGTGAGGACGCTGCCGCAGTTATCGCGGCAAAAATGGGTGAGATTGAAGGCTACGACAAGGCCCTCGACGACCTGAAGAAACTCGTCCCGGCAAAGAAGAACTCCCGCCGCAAAGCATAACCGCGTTTCCACATACGCCGATAGTCAAATGCCCTGCTCAAACGAGCAGGGCATTTTTATGGCAAAAACCTTTCAGAACCCCTTAATGTCATTCCTGGCTTGACCAGGAATCCATCCAACAAGTTCCGAATCATATTATCAACTCCTCCCAATCCGGATTTACCGTCTCAATCAAGTTTATTTTCCAAAATCTTTTCCATCTCTTCAATTGTTTTTCCCTCAGAATAGCCTCCTCTGGACTATTAAACTCTTCGTAATACACCAGCTTATTTACCTTGTATTTCTTTGTAAAACCCTCGACCACACCTGATTGGTGAATTTCCATTCTATTCTGCAGGTTCCCCGTCACTCCAACATACAAGGTTCCGTATTTGTAGCTAGCAAGAATATATACGAAAAATTTCCTCATTTCTACATTATATGGAGTTATTTAATGGATTCCTGCCTTCGCAGGAATGACTGACAAAAATTAATCCACTCATCACCCACGATGAATACTAGTCCCCAACGGCTTTTTTTAACACCTCTTCTTCCAGCTTCGAAAGGTCTATGGGTGATTTCTTGACCCTCTCCTTTTGGGTTTGTGTCACCACCATGATCGTTATCCAATTTCTCAAATGCACTTGTAGAGCTTTTTTAATTTTATCCAAAACGTCATCAACATTACCTTCAGCTCGTCGGTCATCCTGAGATTTCGCAGTAATTCCGGTTATTAGATGAGTCCCTCTACGTGCGTTATTGCTTGTATCCTTACCTCCACCTCCCGCACCCAAAGTGGCTGTCATTTTCTCCATCTCACCCACCTCACTCTTGTCAACCATAAGCTCATCAATCGAATTTATGTTAGCTTTTAGCCACTCGATATATCTCAACAGATGTTTCATCTCCGTTGATCCCTGATCCGCTTTGTTTACATAATCTATTACATCCTGTACCTCTGCAATCGGTGATTTTTCACCACCCTCACTAGTATTAATCTTATTTTCTAGTTGATTCAATACAGCCGTCCTGGCGATTTCGCTTACAGTTTTGTCTCCCTGACGTTTTTTCTTTCCTCCCCTGCCCCCGCCACCGCCACCACCTCGAGCTCCGCCGGGCTCAAAGTCATCAAAATCATCAGGATTCAACATTGCAAATTTTTCCATAAATATATTTTAGCTTATCTCACCGCCTTCAAAGATAGTCCTTGTAGGCCCTCGCAAGCATCAAGCCAAAATGAATAGCCACCCTTTCGGAGTGGCTATCATGCGGCGAGCGGGTGTTACCCGCTGTTTGTCTTCAAGGTGGGCGAAGATTCGCCCGCAGGAAAAGCAGTATATCCTTGCGGTCCATACAGGGTTTCTCCTTTTATGGTTCAGATTGGGGAGGAATTGCCTCACCAACCGCCGTTTTCTGCTTTCTGGTGCACCTCAGACTTTTGAGGATGCAAGTAATATATCACTCTGCTATAGGCTTGTCAAGAACCTACCTTTAGGCACAAAAAAATCCCCAACTACTTCTAGATGGGGATCATCGATCGGAGATCAGGAAGGCTACGAAAGAGTGCCGTCTACGACCTCAATCGGGTGCCCGCCTTTTTTGCGGGGATTCCTGGGTTTGTCGGTGGTCTTCGGCATCGCGGGCGTCTTGGCCTTTCTGGAACCACCGCGCTTCTTGCTAACCGGCACCACTTTCCCAACCTCAGCCTCGTCAGCTTGTTCGTCGCGAGTGGGTTTCACCCGAGTGGTCTTCCTGGTGGGTACAGTTTCCACTTCCTGATCGTCAGGCTGATCGTGCTTTACAGCGGCCGATCCACCAACGACGCTAGCCCGCCGAGACAATTGAACCGTCACTCCTTCGAAAGTCTTATCGCCTTGGAGCGCCGCAATCGTATCCTCGGTGAGGGAGTTGGCTTGTCGGAGTTCTCCTTGACCCTTACCCGGCCCACTTTTTGAACCAGAATTAGGCTGTCGGCAATCCCGACATTTGTCATTGATCTTCCAAACACCTGCCTTCTCGTCGTACCATGGCAGGAGCTTGTTCTTCCCGCACTCGCACTTCTTCCAAGGATTCTCCAGCTGATCATACAGCTGGCGGCCCCGATCGATCCATGCCCTGACTGCCTTGTAGTCCGTCGCCGAGGGACGCTCGCTCAGCCAGACCTCGTAGGCTTGACAAACAGGCGTGTTGAGGAAGGCCTCGGCGAACCGAGCGGGATTACCCTCTCGGTCAAACTGCCAGCCCCTGTATGGGCGTGTCGCCTTGCTTTCTGCCGCATTCATCTTGGCAAAGTTCACCGCAACGAAGACGTCATCGAGCAGGTCATGGGCCAGATCTAGCTTGCGCCAGGTCATCGAGCGGGAGCTCTCTGCCAATGCCTTCATTTTCGGGAAGAAATGGCAGGGGTCATCCTCGGGGTCAAGCCACTGTGCCATCAGGCCCGCGGCAGTCCCATAGCGATCCTCGAGGGCCGTCTTGGCCTGGGCAAGCTCGGTGGCCTCAGCCGCATCCTTGAAGGCTTTCGCTTCCTTCATTACCTTCGCGCACAGCGTGAAGATGGGATCCAGATCCGTGGCGGACACATCGATCTGCGGGTTCTTCAGGGTCACATCCGCCTCAGATAAGGCCGCGATCAGTTTCTCGCCCTCAGGCATGAGGGCTAGGGTTTGCAGGCGCTTCATCGCGCCTTCCAGACGTTCCACACACAACTTAAAAGCTGCTTGAGATGCCATTGCGCGCCGCCTCCTTGGCGGTGTTGAGGCCGGATAGCCTCAAAAAATAAGGGTTAGAATTTTGAAACGTACTCGCGAATAATACTACCTTATGGGATAACTGTCAAGCCTGCGCTGAAATCGCGCAATACTTCGGGCAAAAAACTTCGTACTACCCACTAACAACTCCCCTATATATTCTTCACCCTCTCCACGAACTTCAGTTTGTACCTGATTCCGGAATACGCTGCCTTGACCAAGAGGTTCACAACGAAAGTCACAAGCATCAAAAGCCCAAAGTAGATCATTCCCTGGCTAGTCACCTTCGGCAGGCTGTCGCGGGAAAGGTAGCCGATAATTCCCCCAACCACACCATAAGTCGTGATCAGCTGGAGACTCTGAATACTCTTGTTGGTCGCCTGCCCCTTGATCTCAGCGATCACCGCAATTGCTGAAGAAAGATAGTTGCCTGTCATTGTCCAAATTTCCTTAATATAGCCATGTGTGTTGGTCAGCACGTCAAACTTATATTGAAAAATATTCGAAAGGTGCTCGGCTAGCTTCATTTCCTTGGCAATATCGGCTCTGGTGTGCACGTAGGCACCCATCTGGTTTATCCGGCTACTGATAAGGTTGATCGTTTTTTGATAAGCGTCCAACTGCAACCTCACCTTCTCAACTTCTTTGCCTCTAATCTGCTTTCTCTCTTTAATTTCGGATATTTCCTCCCACAGCTTCCGGTGTATATCCAAGTATTTCTGCAGTTGATCCTTGAACTCCCGGAAAAAGATCTGCATTTCTACTAGTCCCTCCACGAAATCCTTGTACTCAGGCTTGGCAATCAAAAAAATGAAGCCGGGTGTCTTCTTCACTGTTAGCTCAGGTGAAGCTATATTGCCATATACCTCCCCATACTTCTCGTCCAAAGAAAAATCTTCCGGGTCTTTGTCTATCACCCCCACCGCAATCGGATGAACAGTTTTTATGTTCGCGAGTTCCTTCGGAGTCGGGGCACCCAAAGAAAAAATATACGCGACCGCGGGAGCAAATTTTTCGTCATAGTATTTATTAAGTTTCTCCTTGGCTTCATCAATATCACTCGAGGATAACTTCAAGATATATAGTCCGTCCTCGTAATAATGAATCTCAATCCCCTCTTTCGTTTCGGCTCTCACATACTCCAGATAACCGGCTTCACGACTCACATTCGCCAAATCCAAACCCTCATGAAGTTTTTTTAGCTTTTCCCTGGATAGAGGCAAGTCACTCTTCCCTTCAGTAAAGAAATCCGCTATTTCCGTCAGGTGCAAAGTAGTTCGCTGATACCAACCACCAAAATAAACACTTAACTTCGTTTTTTCGGGCATGCTTTCATATTATCAGTTTCCATCTTCGAAATCACTCTTTTTACCACAAAAAAAAGAACCCTTATTAGGGGTTCTAAGCAGTCACGAGCCACTCCAAGAAAGTTTTGCCTTGTTCTTCAGCGCTCATTGCACTGTCAAACTTGGCGAGCCATTCTTGAAAGGTCCAACCTTTCTTCAGAGCCTCAATGGCTCCTTTGAGAGCAGACTCCTCATCGGGGAATCCAAACGGAACCGGGCAGGTCGCGCCATCTGTCGTTCTGATATGAGTCATCCACGGGTAGACCTCATCGCCTGGACCGTAGAACCCAACATTCTCACCGTCACGCAATATTTCATTTGCACCTTTTTCACCCCACGGTTGAGTGGTGTAGGTCGGGTTGGCGGGATCATACTGAATCGCCAGCACGGCATTCATGAGTTTGGCTATTTTGTCCACCGGCAATGCTTTGAAGAGATGGGGTACTTCGACAAGGCCACTTGGTTGAGGTGGAAGTGATTCCAGCCATCCACCCGAAGCCACGATCGCTCTGCCATCAGGCAAGATCATCGTTCCGAGATCATAAGCCTGGGGCGGCACGTAAAAGTGCTTGCCTTCAAACGAAAAATAAATTACGTAGTCTCTCATTGGTCCTCCAAGGTTTGAAATTGTTATAGTACGAAGATTTGCGATAGTTTAGCATATCCATGAATTCAAAGACCTACTTCCCACATTATACAATACTATGGGCTAAAGTCAAAAAAACCACCTTTTTTATGGATGTAAAACGAGGCTATGTTTGAACTATGCTATATTTACGGCAAGTACCGAACGTTAAAATCCGCTGATAAAGGAGGGCCTCATGACCCCCAAGCCAAACCGAAAGCGAAAGCAAAAGGATCCCCCATTTGAAGATTGTGTCAGTATCGACACACCTATTGAGCTCTTCCAAATCCAGCAGCTCTTACGCACCGCGGGTGCAGTCCTCATCGACCTGCAAACCGGAATGGTTATCAAAGGCTTCGTCGATCTTTCGGAAATTGGCCTCATCGACACCACCAAACAACATCCATCCAAAAAAGGTCTTGGGTTCATCCCCCCTGCCGCACCACCACCGCCAAACTACAACTTCGTTGATGTCGATGCTATTCTTCTGGTCAACCAAGATTACCTCGAAAAGAATCAACCGCCCTACTCCATTCTTGTTGTAGAAGATGACGATATTGATAAATGGGCCGAGCTTGCCTACGCCATCTGCCTTCAATTTGTCGTCAAGGTCAAAGGTCAGCCAAGACCTTCTGTTACTATCAAAGTGGGCTCTATGGCTGTTTCCGACGAAAATGACCCCAAATCGGCCATAAATGCTGTCCTCCGTCGCAGACAAGGATATGGTTTCGAAGATGCAGATGCTGTTTCCAACCATTTCTTATTCGAAGAAAGTGACTACTTCGACGACGAGGAAGACTAGATTGCAATCCTGCTTCGGAGACAAAAATGTTAATTCCTAAACGTTGGCTAGTTTATGCGGCATACATCTCAAATACGGTCTGGGTCACTACCTATATCATCGTTGCTTTGACCCTCGTGGGAGCGATTAATTTGATCGTAGTATCCATCGCCGTCGCGATCTACATCGGAATTGCTACCTGGAATTTTTTTACCCCCCACTCGGTAGAGAAATAACCGCCTGAATTTCATCCACCCCGCCGCTCGGCGGGGCTTTTTATCTTGACAACCCATAGAATCCCTTCGTGATATACTTCTATCTAGTCGGAAAAGAACTTTTACTTATAAATTTTTAGGAGGCATCATGAACAGAAAAAGAATGCTTGTCGGACTTATTGGCCTGATCACCATCATCTGGATTTCAGTCGAGTTACTTAGCCCCCCCATAGATATGAGCTCACTCGTTCTAATTCTCCTGGCTACACTGGGTCAAATTATTCTATGGAGAACCACCAAATTCTGGAATACCGATTACAGGAACACCATCGACAGGTGCATTAACCAATTTATCGTTAGAGGCTGGAGCCGAAGAGCCGCCACCGATAAAATCGATATGTTGGTTGGTGCCGGAGTTTCAATTGAAGATCTTCCGGCTGTTGTAGATAAAATCCTCATCAGTGAACGTAGTCGCTGAGAGTAGGATATAATACTGTGGTACGACCATTCTTTTACATGCCACGGAGGCAAAAACATGCTTAATCTGATCGGAAACCTCTTCTCTTTCGCGATCTTCCTGATCATTGTGTTCGTCGGTTACAACCTCTATTACGACAACGTCTTCCCCTCCGCCAGCAACTCAGTTCGTGATCTCTGGGCCAAGGCCAAACAGTCCGACGCCTGGAAGAAAGCCCAAGATCTCCTCGCCAAATACTTTCCCCACTAACAAGCTTCACGCACTTTATCCGCCTCTCCATGAGGCGGTTTTTTTATCTTTTTCCATCTCTTACAATGACAAATTCAAAACATTCTGTGTACAATCTCTGTACATGATCAAAGTAGTCACCATCGGTGGCGGCACCGGTGCACCGGTCATTATTCAGGCACTTCTTCAAGCCGGCTTTACCGATCTTTCCTGTATCTGTGCCAGCATGGACTCCGGTGGCAAGACCGGTATTATCCGCTCGGACGAACGCGACCATGTTATCGCCATCTCCGATCTTCTCCGCAATCTAATCGCCTTAATCACCTCCACCAACCACAAAAAAAATATTCGAGCCTTTACCGACATGGTTTCTTTTATCGACGGCCGACAGAGGAATCTTGGCTACACAATTTACTATGCCATGTTAGAAAAATATCAAAACAATTTTCTGAAGGTCCAAGAGCATTTGGAAGATCTATTGGGCATCAAATTCGGTGGTACTGCCATCCCTATCACCACCGACTCCAGCAATCTCTACTTCAAGACTAAAGCCGGTCAAACTTTTCGCGGCGAACATGAGCTGGACAAACAATCCATGTCCAAAAACACCATCACTAAACTCTGGCTCGACCCCAAAGTTCAAGCCTCCCCGGAGGCTATCAGGGCTATCAAGACCGCCAAATACATTATCTACTGCCCCGGAAGTCTTTATGGTTCGATTCTCTCCAACTTCCTCCCAAGGGGCGTCAAAAAAGCCCTCAAAGCCTCAAGAGCCAAAAAAATTCTCATCACCAATTTGGTCAGCAACCGCAACCAAACCCACCACTTTACCCCCAAGAAATACCTACGCGTTTTCCAACGATACACCGGCCTCAAAAAACCCTTTAATATTTTTCTGGCTCCCAAACAGTCCAAGTTACGTTTTAATCGCCTGCACCCCAAGATCGCCGCTTCTTACGCACACGAACATTCCCATTTTCTCGGCTGGACCAAGAAAAAGCTCAAGGGGCTTAGTCAATACCACATCAAAGTAGTAACTTCTGATACTATTTCCATCACGACCCGGCTAAATCGTCTTCGTCACGACCCTGAAAAACTCGCCCGAGTCTTCAGAAAGATTATCAAGTAACTTGATTGTGCTACAATATTAGCCGTAAGTTATCCCGCACGTTTATTCACAAGGAGTGAAAAATGGCATTACATTTTCCAAGTATTTCAGATCTTCTTTGGTTTTGTATAGTAACCGCTCTCTTCATCTTCTACCTGACCATAAATATGCGCCTGAAGGGTACCAGCTTCAGAAAGTCATTCAAAAACCATTTCTACGTAGTTTGGGTGCTTGCTTGGGCATTTTTTCAAAGTATCGGCATTGGTATCGTTGAAGTTATTCTCGTCCTGGGATTAACACTCATTTTGAAATCTGTGGAATCACAGCTCGTAAGGGATTCCACCGATACTCCATCCAAGTAATGTTGCACTTTTGCCCCCTCCCTTGGGGGCTTTTTTTACCACAAAAACACAACCATTTTCCCGGCTAGATAAAATAATACTAACCGTACAACAGCTTCCAAAAAAACAAATCCGTTCCACTTTATGCTTTCCAAGAACATAGCCTGCCAAAATCCACATTTTTGACGAAAGGTCCTTCAAAAGCACTTTGTGCACAGTTTTCCCCTACTCAAATCTGCCCTGCTCTACTTTGACATCCTTCGAAAGTAGGCATTCGTTAGAGATATTTAGTCCGTTTTGATGAGAAGGTCACGTGGAACGGACATATGGTCTACACCTGACAGCAATCATCGGTACATCAGCCAAGCATAGCTTGGCTCTAGGGCTGGCAGGGTTGGGGTCTTTCCCCGTTTAATTCAAAATTGGGCAGACTGTCTCAAAAGACGAATCTCTCAAGAACTACGTCCCCCATAAGCGGAGCTTGTGGAGGAAAAACCTCCCAAGTCCCGGCACAGCTTCTAGGGCCACATTCATTTAATACTTTTTTCACGACCAAGTCAAATTACAAAAAGCCCCGGCGCAAGCCGGGGCAAATCACTACTCCATTCCCAGCACTCCGGGAGGCGGGATCTTAAAGCTCTCAAAAACTCCCTTGCCAAATCCCAACCTAACCATACCGGCCACATTTTCAGTGGTGGCCTGAACGAATCGAATTGGCATGCCTCTGAACTTTCCTCCATCGTCTTTGTAAAAATGGTCGGCATACAGCAGAATGGTTACGTTGTTATGATCTTCTGGCAACATATGCACCAAAGTTTCGATTAGCTGCCCAAAGTCCCCATCCAATTTCAAAGCAGACGTCACATAGAAAGCCATCAGTCTTCTCCTTTACACTGAATTTCACACTGAATTATCGATCAAAGTACCCCCTAATTATACCCCACATCTCTCGATGTCAAATCAACCCCAAAAAATATTACAAGCGTGATAAAATAACTCGATGTCTCGACCACTTGAATTTTTACGCTCGGTCAAGCTAGAGCTTGCCCAAGTAAAATGGCCTTCACACAAAGAGGCCATGAAGATGACTGTACTGGTAATTGTCACTACCATCATAGTCGCTCTCTATTCCGGCGGACTAGACTATATTTTTACCGCTGCCCTTCAGACAGCACTAAACCGCTAAATAACAAAAATGAAGCTAAAAGAAGAAAAAGTACCAGCCATTGATTCTAACGCCGCCCTCAAGGTGGCCGACCCGAATCACATCGTTATCACCCCGGAAGTCCCAGACTCCGCCAAATGGTACGTCGTGCACACACAGTCCGGTCACGAGAACCGCGTCGCCATTACTCTCAAGACCAGAGTCGAGTCCATGGGACTGACCAACAACATCTACGAGATTCTTATCCCCACTCAAGAAAAAATCAAAATCAGCAAAGGTAAGAAGATCACCATCAAAGAAAAACTCTTTCCCGGCTATATCTTGGTTCGCATGATCGTTACCGACGATGCCTGGTTGGCCGTCCGCACCACTCAGGGAGTCACCGGTTTTGTCGGCACCGCCGATCAACCCACTCCACTTCCGGAAAACGAAGTCAAAGCCATCACTGCTTTTGGTGAGCAAGCGGCTCCCAAATTCCAATCCGCCTACACCATTTCCGAAGCCGTCAGAATCATCGAAGGCCCCTTCACCGACCTTCTGGGGACCATTTCAGCCATCGACGAGGCCAAAGGCAAGGTCATCGTCCTTGTCTCCATCTTCGGCCGCGAAACCCCCGTCGAATTAGACTTTCTTCAAGTTTCAAAAATCTAATTTCTTTTCCCTAGTTGCCCCATAATGGTGTAAAATACTCCAGATTCAAAAACTTTGAAAATCTCCAGGAGGACCAATGTTTATTCTAACTTCTCTGTATGTTCTTATTACAGCCATGATCAGCAACGGGTTTAAGAGAACTTCGGACCAGTTGGTGGCCGCTCTTTTGGCCATCATGATCATCGGTGTAATGGTTGGGTTCATTTTCTACGCCATCACCATTGTTCCCGGGCCAGCCACGATTGTCGGAATCCTGTTGCTTTGTCTAGTTTCAATTGTCCTTGGATCCGGTTTTCATCAATAATATTACTACCACCCTCTCGGACTGCCTTCTCCAAAATCCCGCTCCTTTAGGCGGGATTTTTTGCCTGCCCGTATCCCGCCATGCGGAAAGCTTTTGCAGGCGGGCCACAAAAAAGAGGGGGCATATTCTGCCTCCTCTTTTACTACAAATATTTCAACATGTGCAGGTCAATTCGTTCGCATCCACTCTTCTGATGCTTTACGAAGGCATCCCAAACCTCATTCGCTCTATCTGCAGACACACCACTGTGAAAGTTCAAGGTATCCACAAAACCACAGTTTAGGCACCTGACTACTTGCTGAGCAAACTCATGATAATCCATGTCTACCCCATCCCATTTTATCTCCGCCACAAATTGGCCGGATTTTGCTCTGCCAAGTTTGGCAATAGAACTGAACTGCGGATACTGGGCTTTCAATTCATTTGGGTTGAATTTCTCGACCACAAAATAGATATGGTCTTCCCCCGTATAACCCTGTACCACAACCCCTTCCAGACCCTGAACGATGTCCAGGAATAAAGCCACGAGCGAATTATACATTTTAGTGTTAATGTCCATGCTGTCTCCTTGTAGGCCATTTTACCATCAATAGCTTCATCTGTCAACATTACAGGATACTCTGCCCCACAAAAAAGGAGAGGTCTATATCCCCCTCCTGTCTACAAATTCAGCTCTAACTCAGCCACGAACATACCTTGCTCGGCAATCTCAACATCTTGATCTTCTGTTCCGCCGGAAAAACCGACATAAACGGTGTACTTCTCCGACACCAGAACCAATCCACCTCGGTACGGAGTTTCCCCGACTTTAACCTCTTTGAAAGTACCACTTTTCAATCCAGTGGCCATCATGATAGCCAGCTTCTCCATGGCCACACCAAAATAATTCGTGGCTCGGTCATCAGGATTTCTCTTACATCTTTGAATGGTATTGTTTATGGTTCGATAACGTACGAAACCGGTTTCGTCGCCTTGTTTTTGAATTGACACAAAGGCAACTCCCTTTTTCACACCTAGCGTCTTAGCCATTTGAATCATCTCACTCAGAATCACGCTGGAAATAGTCACGACGTCCTCCTTCGGAATATTAACGAACGAGTTCATTTTACCACCCCCCCCACTCAACTTGACGGCGGTCCCCAATTCTGCCATATTTAAATCACACCTTGTATGAAAAACCTTAGCGGTCAAGAATCACTTTGGGTTGCCTTCCCCATTCTCCTCGTCATGATCATTCTTATTGCCGGGCTCATATTTCTACCTCGAGTGCAAACGGAAATCCGAGGCAAAGCCGCGAGCCCAACTCCATCAATAATTACCCCACCGTTCAAACAAACACCGTCTCCAGAAATAATTTGTAGTGATCTATATACCCCCGTTTGTGGCAGTAATAGCAAGACCTATTCCAATCCCTGCGAAGCCAACCTTGCCGGTATCACCAGATACGGTGAGGGTATCTGCATTACCCCTTCCGTCACCACCCCAGGCTCAACCTCCACATATTTCAATATACCGACATCTAATTAACTTATCCCAAATTATCAAGGTTTATATTTTCCGGTAAAATTTTTTTTCTTGTTTCCGCATCTTTGATATCACCCGGATTAAAGACATAATAAACATCTATGCCGGATTGAACACACATTCGAGCTTCTCCATTGGCAAAATATGACCCTCCAAGCTCCGAAAAAGGTCCTGTGTATAAGTTGAGCAGCGTATCACCCTCTTTCGTACACAAGCTAAAATTTCCTTTCGGAACCCAATCACTTATCGAAATCATCACTTTTCCCTGACGATCGGAGTTTTCATATTCCTTTCCCATAGCATCAATGTAACATATTCCCACTTGATTCGTACGCACATATATGGTACACTACAGGATACAATTTTGTCGCAAAATTGAAATTTTAACCCACCCATCATTCCAAAAAAATAGGAAGGTAAACCATGGCTACGACTTGGCTAAACATATTATTGGATTTCTTCGCTCCTGTGCCTCGCCAGAAGACCCTCATTGTTACCGACGTTGGTATCCCGATCTGGCTCTTTAACCAAAGGGAGTTTCAGGTCTGCACACCGTTTCTCACTACCTCGGACACCTTTGGTCACAACCGCCAATTTGGTATCGGACACCTGGTCCATGGTGACAATAATATCCGGGTCAACAGACCACGCCTGGGTCAGGTTCTATACTTCTGGACCCTGAATTGGTACGGGATTGTCTCTCCGAGACAGACAATCCGACAGATCTACTTCGATCGGCTGGATATCTCTCCAGCCTACCTGGCCAATATCTTGCATCAGATTGAAGTGGCAGAACAAAAAATACAAGCTTCTTCGCTACACATTCTCACCGAATGTGGAAACGAAAGACATTCTTTCAATCGACTTTTGGGATTGATATTATCTTCGGTTATTCTCCTGAGACGGGATGAATGGACGATTCCCAAACCACAATCAAAAATCATCGCCGAACAGGCAAGCTCCAGGGAATACTCCTCGATCGGGCTGGACGGACTGTACCGGGCCGGTTTTATCAAAGATAATGATCGTGGCGAGATCACAGTTCTTGAACCTCTCATCGTCATGTTTATGAATGCCATCCACAAGGCCAAGCCCATGTCTACCCGTTTCAATCAAGCCGGTATCTTGGAATTCTATCCCTCTGGACATCTCAAGGAGACAAAATGAGAACCAAACAAAGCAACCGCACCTTTATCACATTGTTGGTCTTTGCGACAGTCGGATTTTTCGGACTGCTAGACTCAGCCATCAAATCACCGTCACTTCTGACCATTACCTTGGCCCTTATCATGGTGTGTTTCATCGTTCGGGTGATATACAACTACGTTAAGGTCAAATAGCTGCCATACCCGCCCCCTTTGGGGCGGTTTTTTTACATAAATGACGTCCTCCCCGCACAGCCCCGCCTATGGCGGGGACGATGTACGGGGTTTCCTTTTGGCCTGCCTCGACCAGCGATGCAGGCCTTTTTTTCATGA